>Ga0315298_1003316_pt1 | contig 25887 bp, 14 predicted proteins | sample WHS_1_MG_FD_203077 | JGI IMG/M metagenome (GOLD analysis project Ga0315298, IMG submission 203077) | Extremophilic microbial mat communities from Washburn Hot Springs, YNP, Wyoming, USA - WHS_1_MG | ecosystem: Environmental > Aquatic > Thermal springs > Hot (42-90C) | place: USA: Wyoming... | reverse complement strand
TATCCCGTGTTCGTGGCCGAATCCCAGCTCAGGTCAATGAAGCACCCGATCTCTGGGGTGGGAGGGTTGGGATACTCCATCACCGGTATGGCGATGTAGGTGTAGATGCGTTCCTGGCCGGCGGGGATGCTGGTCTTGGGGCGAATGTCTGCCTGACCGTACCGACTGGCCGAGAACCAGTCGCAGAAGATCGCCGCCGCGGCGTTGGTGGTGGAGATGGGTTGGAAGCCGCGCAGGGCATCCAGGATGCGCACGTTGGTCGCCGCAATATCGCCGGTGTTCTTGACTGTGAGCTCGATGGTGAAGGCATTCTGATAGCGCGTGACCTGGTGAGCCGTGACCATCAGAATAGGGGGCAGAGGCTCGGGGGTGGGCGTGGGTGCCGTTTCCAGGTACACGTCCACGGTCGCCAACCCCTCCTTGCAGTCAGTGTCGTAGGCCTGCACCGCTAGACGGTAGTTCTTGTTGGTGGCCAGGCCAGTAGTGTCCCAGTCCGTGGTAAAGGTGACGTGCTGGGGGGCGCTCTCCGCCGGCCAGCCCTCAAAGGCCCAATACACGCCGTCCACGTAGAAGCGGGCGTTGCTCAGCGCTACATCATCGGTCAGATAGGCCGTAACGGAGACCTTGCCAGACACAGTGGAGCCATTGGCGGGGCTGATGATGCTGACCTGTGGCGCGGTCGCATCCACCGGATTGGCCACGGTCACGCGCCGGCTATTTTCACTCGTGCGTCGTGCCAGGTCGTAGGCCCGGGCGGTCAAGATGTAGGGGCCGTTGGTGTACCGGCGTGAATCCAGGCGCATCTCAAAGGGCGGCGTATAGTCGGTGAACTTGAGCTCACCGTTGAAGTAGAACTCTACGCGTTCCACACCCGTATCGTCCGACACGTTGGCCCGAACCAGCACCTCGGAGCGCAGTTCCTCGGTTACTGACAACGTCACCTGGGGGGCGGCATTGTCCGGCGGCGGCAGCGTCTCGAAGATCAGGTCGCGACTGCGGCCCGTATTGCCATACGCATCCACCGCCTCCACCATCAGGTGATAGGTCGTGGCTGGTTGCAGCGCCTCCAACGTAAGCCTCTGTTCCCTGACCATGACGCCCGACGAACGCTCGAAGGGGTAGCGGCCCGCCTGCGGGCCAAAACGCACGACCCCTTGCGCGTCCTCATCCGTCGCCCAGGAAACGTCCGCCGATGTGGAGGTAATGTTGCCCATGGTCGGGCCCCTCAGGAAGACGGGCGGCTGGGTGTCGCAGCGCCACCTCTCCTCGCGACCGTTGTTCATCTCATCCGCTTCGTTGACCACGTTCTGCTGGTCAGCCTGCGCCGCGATCAGGTCTTCTGGCAGCGTACAGCTATACGTAAAGGGGAAACAGCCGTCCCAGCGTTCGCCGGGCGCCAGGCTCCGATCTATGACCATCTCGGACCGCAGCTCGCCATCCACGAAGAGCACGGCCGTATGACCAGAGCGGGCCGTGCCGCGGCCGATGTTCTGCACCTGCAGGCAGATCTGTTCTCCCTGCTGCCAGAGGTCGGTGATAATCAAGTCGGGCAGCGGACCAACTGGGGCCGTAGGCGTCGGGGTGGCAACGGGCGTCCGCGTGCGGGTAGCCGTCGCGGTGGTTATGGGTGGAAGGGTGGACGTTGCCGTCACGGTGGGTACGCTGCGTGTGGAAGTGGGCGTCAGGGTGCGGGTGGGCGTGGGTGCGGACGTGCGCGTGCTCGTAGGCGTCTCGGGCACATGGTACTGTACCACCAGGCGCGGCATCCACTCGTTGTGGTCCTTGCTCTCGAACACGCGCTCAAAGTAGGAGGAATCGCTGGTCGCACGGCGCAAGAAGACGCCCCAGTTCTCGTCCGGATGGCTGTACCAGGACTGCGCCCAAGCGGTGATATCCCGGCTCTTGTACTGGCCGACCACGTTGTCCATGGTCCAGGCGAGCGAAAACTGCGACTGCACTGTGGGAAAGTTGTTCCAGGTCACGCTGGCTTCTGCCCAACGGCCGGTGACGTACCAGACCACCAAGGATTGGCTCGCCGCGCCGGAAGCCGAACCAAGGTACAAGTCGAGGGAGGCAGAGTCCACGACAACCCCGGCCGGCAGGCCTGTCAAATCGAAACGCAAGATGATGGCGTCTTCAAGGGGCCCATCAATGTTGCTGTAGGCCAGGCGCAGGTAGCTTTCAGCGCCAAAGTTCGTGTTGGGGGAACCGCTCTTGACCGTGGCGTCGGCCGCCGCGTAAAAGGTCATGCTGCTCAGGGCCGCGGCCGGCGGCTGGACGAGGCGGGGGGCGTCCCGGGGCGCCTGGCGTGCCTGCGCCAGGATTCCAACACCGGCCGGCCACAGGGCAACTACCAGCGCCAGAACCATGACGAATCCGACCAAACCTAAACGGCGTGCACAGGACAGAAAGCTCATGGCACGACTCCTTTCCTTCGCTCTTGTCTCGAGCCAAAGCTGCCCACCATGATGGGTCGGCCGGTCCAATGACACGCGCTGGCGGGAGCTGCGGCGTCGGGTGCCAGCCATACAGCACCGGCCTATCTGCCAATATACAGCGCAGAACTCAACGAGCTCAAACGCTCAGGTAAGGCAACAAGCCCCGCCCTACCATTACCTTTCCGCCTGATGGCGGGCAGCCACCGCAGGCCGCTCCTTATTGGCGGTCCAGTCGGCAATGCCGAACTCGCCGCCCAGGGCCATGCCCGTGCCCGTCAGGCGCAAGCCATAGATGTCGAGGCTGCCCTTTTCCACGTCCCACGTGACCAGATACTCATTGCGCGCCAGGTTGTAAGCCACATCGGGAAAATTGGGCCTGATTGCTGTTCCAGTTGCAGATCATAAAGTCGGCCAGGGCTCCACTGGGGCCGCTCCAGGGTATGAACCGTCCGTACACGTCCCAGTCGCTGCCGTTGCCCCAGACGTCATGCAGCCACACCACTAACTCCTATGTTTTTCAACACTCTCAATTCGGAAATTTGACAAAAAAACAAATTTGATGTATATTGTACAAATTGGCTAATGAGCTTATGAGAGGATCCCTGGAAAGTGATAGAAATTGCAATTGAAATGCTGCCCCAGGGATTCACCTGGCATGGTTTTGTTACCCCAAAAGATTGCAACGAGAAAGGTCTCGGCTCCCATCCGTCAACACACTGACCGGGAAAGATACCGAGATTTTTTACTGCCAGGTCGGTTATTATCGCTTATTGATCCCCTGCTGGAAGAGCGCGGGATAGAGTAGGAGGAATCAATTGGAAATCAAGGATATTGATGCCGTTCGAATCAGTCTAGCATCTCCTGAACAGATTCGTGAATGGTCGTATGGCGAAGTAACCAAACCGGAGACCATTAATTATCGCCGATTGCGGCCAGAGAAAGACGGTCTCTTTTGTGAGGCGATTTTTGGCCCCACGAAAGATTGGCAATGCTATTGCGGTAAATACAAAAAAATCCGCTACAAAGGCATTGTCTGCGAAAAATGCGGTGTAGAAGTTACCCATTCGAGGGTGCGCCGGGAACGAATGGGCCACATTGAGCTTGCGGCTCCTATTGCCCATATCTGGTACACCCGGCGTTCTCCTAGCTACTTGGGAGTGCTCCTCAATATCTCTCAGCGCAATCTGGACCGTGTGCTGTACTTTGCGCAGTATATTATTACAGAGATTGACGAAGATGCCCGCCAAAAGGCATTGCGACGTCTGGACGAAGAGCTTAGCCGAGAGAAGGCACGACTGAACCAGACCGTTGAAGAGCAAATTCAAGCGCTGGAAGCGCAATTGGCGGATGAACTGCAGCAACTCAAGGAACAGCAAGAGCGCCTGAAAGCAGAATTTGAAGAAAAGCTGACCTCTGCTACGAACGAACTGATGAACCAAGCATCCGCTCTGCAGAAGCAGTTGGACCTGTACAAGGAACAGGCAGCCCCGGTGGACTTGGTCTTCCCAGTGGGAAACATTACTATTGTTGCCCAAGGCGAGCTGGTCACCAGGGATGCCTATTCGCGGTTAAATCAGGTGGTCGAAGAAAAGCTCGGCGAAGTCGAAGCGACGATCCAGACGGAAAAGGCAGAAGCACTGGCTCCTATTGAAGCGCGGCAGGACTATTTGCAGCAGGTGATCGCTGACAAACGTGAGGAGTTGCAACAGGCCATCGCCAGTCAGCTCGAAGAGGTTGAAAAACGCATCGAAGAACAACGCATGGAACTGTGTAGCCTCCGCGTGCGCCAATTGATCAATGAGAGCCGCCATCGTGAACTCGAAGAAAAATGGCCCAAGGTTTTCAAAGCCGGTATGGGTGCACAAGCCATCTATGATATCGTCAAATCTATTGATCTGGAAGCTCTAGCACTCAAACTACGCCAGGAAATCTCCCTGTCGAAGTCGAAGCAGCGGCGCAAAAAAGCAGCCAAGCGCCTGCGTGTCGTGGAGGCTTTGCGCCAATCCGGCAACCGCCCGGAGTGGATGATTCTGACTGTTCTGCCTGTGATACCTCCCGATTTGCGGCCTATGGTGCAGTTGGATGGAGGGCGTTTCGCTACTAGCGATCTGAACGACCTGTATCGGCGGGTGGTGAACCGCAACAACCGCCTCAAGCACCTGATCAAGCTACAGGCTCCAGAGGTGATTGTGCGCAATGAGATGCGCATGCTTCAGGAAGCAGTGGATTCATTGATTGATAACAGCCGACGGGGCAAAGCCATTTCCCTGCGTGGAAGCCGCCAACTCAAATCGCTCTCCGACATGCTGAAGGGGAAGCAGGGCCGCTTCCGCCGCAATTTGCTGGGCAAGAGGGTGGACTATTCAGGGCGTTCCGTTATCGTCGTTGGCCCTGAACTGAAATTGCATCAGTGTGGCTTGCCCAAGCGCATGGCGCTGGAGTTGTTCCGGCCATTTGTCATGCAGAAATTGGTGGAATACAACCATGCCATCAATATCAAAGGGGCCAAGCGTCTCATCGAGAAGGAGGCGCCTGAAGTCTGGGAAGTTCTGGAAGAGATCATACGCACCCGCCCTGTGCTTCTGAACCGTGCACCTACGCTGCACCGCTTGGGTATCCAAGCCTTTGAACCAGTCTTGGTGGAAGGCAATGCCATTCAAATCCATCCCTTGGTATGCGCTGCTTTCAATGCTGATTTTGACGGCGACCAAATGGCAGTGCATGTGCCGCTTTCCGATGCAGCAGTAGCAGAAGCCAGGGAGTTGATGCTATCTCGAAAGAACCTACTCCTTCCCGCCAATGGCGAGCCCATTGTTGGTCCGACAAAGGACATGGTGTTGGGCTGCTACTACCTGACGATGGAGTTGCCTGGTGCTCGTGGTGAAGGCAAGATTTTCTCCGACTATGAGGAAGTGTCTCTAGCATATAACCTTGGCAAAGTAGATTTGCACGCCAAAATCAAATTCTATACCAAGCCGGGCCCACGTCGGAAGGCTAAATTGATCGAAACCACCGTAGGCCGAGTGCTTTTCAACGAGATACTGCCACCTGAATTGCGCTTCTGTAACGAAGTGATGGATCGGTCGCGTTTGAAAACACTGGTTGCCCAGGCTTATCAAGAACTGGGCCCAGATGGTACAGCGGAATTGGTAGATAGGATCAAAGACATCGGTTTTAAGTACGCGACGAAGTCGGGCATCACTGTTGCCATCGAAGATCTAGCCATTCCGGCAGACAAACCCGCTATATTGGAAAGGGTGGCTAACGAGGTAGCCGAAGTGGAACGTCAATACCGTCGCGGGCTGATTACCGAGAATGAGCAATATGTCAAAACCGTTGAGCTGTGGACGGATGCTACAGAGCAAATTACAAAAGCCCTTGACCGCATTCTCGATCGCAACGGCTCTATTGGTATTATGGCTATTTCTGGAGCCACCAAAGGCGGCCTGCAACCAGTACGTCAGTTGGCTGGGATGCGCGGCTTGATGGCTGACCCTTCAGGCCGCATTATCGCCCTGCCTATTCGCTCTAACTTCCGAGAAGGGCTGAGCGCATTGGAGTACTTCATCTCCACTCACGGTGCACGAAAAGGCTTGGCTGATACTGCTTTGCGTACTGCAGATGCTGGCTATCTGACCCGTCGCCTCGTTGATGTAGCGCAGGATGTGATTATTAACGAGGAAGATTGCGGCACCAAAGCGGGGATCTGGATTGAACGCTCACGCAGTGAGTTGATCAATGACCCCTTTGCTGAGCGCATTCTTGGGCGCATCGCTGCTGGCCGGGTGGTCAGCCCCCAGACCCAGGAGGTGCTCGTCGAAGTAGGCGAGATGATTGACGAACAAAAGGTGAAACAAATCGAAGCCCATGGTGTCGAACGCGTCTATGTACGGTCGCCATTGACCTGCATGTTGCGCTATGGCGTGTGTGCAACCTGCTATGGGCGCGATTTAGCGCGACGTGAGCCGGTCCGAGTGGGTGAGGCTGTAGGAATTATTGCTGCACAGTCCATTGGTGAGCCGGGCACGCAATTGACCCTGCGCACGTTCCATACCGGTGGTGTAGCGGGTGCCGAGGACATCACTCAGGGCTTGCCACGCGTGCAGGAATTGTTCGAAGCGCGTAACCCCAAGGGTCAAGCCATCATTGCAGATATCAGCGGCGTGGTGCACATTACCTCCCAAGGCGAGGTGCGCAAGGTACAAATAGTATCTAGTGAAATGGTACAGTATCCCTACTCTATACCAAGGAACTATAAACTTCTGGTGCAAGATGGGGACACAGTGCAGGCGGGCGATCCTTTGGCGAAGCGTGGCGAACGGCAAATTGTAGCTGACGCAGAGGGCCGTGTGGTGCTCGAGAACCGCAATGTGATTATTTGCCACGAGGAACGAGAGGAACGGGAATATGAAATCCCCGCTGCCGCTCGACTGTGCGTGGAAGAGGGCCAGCGCGTGCAAGCGGGTGACCGCATCACCGAAGGAGTGCTAAATCCCCATGAGATCTTGGAGATCCTGGGTGTCGAGGCGGTGCAGCAATACTTGCTGGAGGAAATCCAGTCGGTGTACCGTACCCAAGGCGTAACGATCCATGACAAGCACATTGAGATTATCATCCGCCAAATGCTACGACGTGTGCGCGTGACTAGTTCGGGTGACACCCATCTGTTGCCAGGGGACTTGGTAGATAAACTGGATTTCGAGCAGATCAACAATGAGGTCATTGCCGAAGGTGGTGAACCTGCTACTGCACAACCTGTGCTTCTGGGCATTACCAAGGCTGCCTTGAATACCGAGAGCTTCCTTTCAGCGGCTTCCTTCCAGCACACAATCAGTGTCTTGTCCGCTGCTGCTATTGAGGGCAAGCGCGATGACTTGCACGGCTTGAAGGAGAGTGTCATTATAGGCAAGCTCATCCCAGCGGGCACAGGATTTCGTCGCAGGCAAGAGAAGCGGAGGGCATTGTCTGAGGCCGCTGCGCTGGCGATGAGCATGCAAGCCCCTTTGGAAACCATTGCAGCAACACGGAGCACCCAAGGTAGCACGCCGACCCTTGCTACATCACCCGAAGCGGTAGGTGGGGGTGAAAGCAGTTAGGGCGGCAATAGCCACATGGAATTGGAACCGAGCCTGATCCATGGACGCGTGGAAAACCTACTACTTTCTGCACCGTCGCCGAAACGATCCTAATGTAGCAATCCGCTTAATCAGCGGATTGTTACTGTTCACTTTGCTCCTGGGCATCCTGGCGATTGCGTTAGGCTTTGGCACCGTGTTTGCGGTGTACGCATACTATAGCAGGCAATTGCCTCCAGCAGAGGAGATTGGTCGTAGTGCCGTCTCCTCTTTTAAAACTACCAAGATATACGACCGCACAGGTCAGCACCTGCTGTATGAACTGTTGCCTCCAGAAGGCGGTGATCGCACCTTTGTACCCTTGCATCTTATTCCTGAGTATGTCCGCTACGCCACGATAGCCCTAGAGGACAAGACCTTCTATGAAAACCCGGCAGGAATCAATATTGAGGGCCTTGTGCGTGCTGCCATCAACAACTTGCGCGGCTTGCCCGTGCAAGGTGGCAGCTCCATTGCCCAGCAATTGGTCCGCAATGTGATCATGACACCGGAAGAGAGAGCCGAGCGCAGCTATGCACGCAAAATCAAAGAGGTAATCCTAGCATATGAACTGACACGTCAGTATCCGGGCGTGGAAGGTAAGGATCGGATTTTGGAATGGTATCTAAATACCGTATCCTATGGATTTCCAACGGGAGTGGGTGCTGCGGCAGAGTTCTATTTCGGGAAACCCGTTTGGGAACTTGATCTGGCTGAAGCCGCCATGCTGGCTCATATCCCTCAATATCCCGCCTTAAACCCCATTGATAACTTTGAGAAAGCCAAAGTGCGTCAAGAGATTGTCCTTGACCAAATGTATCTTCAAGGTTATATCAGTGCAGAGGAAGCCTGGGCAGCAAAACAGGAAGAACTGCATATCGTGTCCAAACGCTTTGACATCACCGCTCCCCATTTTGTGATGTACGTGCGCCAATTGTTGGAGAAAAAGTTCGGGACAGATGTGGTATATCGCGGTGGCTTGCGCGTCTATACCACCCTAGACCTAGAGCTGCAGAATGAAGCAGAACGCGTTGCCCGCGAGTATATTGCTGAAGTCAAGGAAGCGCATAACGTGCATAATGCCGCCGTGGTGGTGCTTGATGTCAAGACCGGTGAGATTTTGTCAATGGTTGGCAGCCTGGACTATTTCGATTCTTCCATCGCGGGTCAGGTGAACGTAGCGATCTCGCCACGGCAACCAGGTTCTTCGTTCAAGCCGTTCACGTATGTCACCGCATTTGCTCAAGGCTATACCCCAGCGACCATGATTATGGATGTGCGCACCAGTTTCCCTGATTCACCCAACCCGCCATACGTTCCAGAGAACCATGACCGACGGTTCCGTGGTCCAGTGCTGGCACGGCAAGCCCTAGCCTGTTCTCTGAATGTGCCTGCAGTGGCTATGCTGTACCGTGCGGGCGTCAAGAATGTGCTGGATATGGCACATCGCATGGGTATCAATACTTTGAACCGGGAGTTTTACGGGCTCAGCCTCACATTGGGCGGTGGCGAGGTAACCCTGTTGGATCTTGTGTATGCATATAGTGTTTTTGCCAATGGCGGTGTGATGGTTGGTGAGCCAGTGCCAGCGGAGGATCTGAAACCTGGTTTCCGCGAACTGAATCCGGTAGCGATTTTGAAGGTCGAAAACAATGCCGGTGATGTCATTTATGAGTACAATGAGCCTCAGCGCAAGGAAATCATTAGCCCGCAGTTAGCTTACCTGATTACTAGCATCCTTTCTGACAACAACGCCCGTGTGGGCACTTTTGGCCCTAACAGCGTAATCAACCTTGGGCCGAATGTGGCGGTGAAAACTGGCACAACGACCGATTACCGGGATGCCTGGACGGTAGGCTATAACCCACAGGTGGCGGTAGGAGTTTGGGTCGGCAACAGTGATAATACGCCTATGGAGCGCATGCCTGGCAGTCGAGGGGCAGGACCTATCTGGCGGGGGGTCATGGAGTGGCTGCTCAAGCGGCTGCCAGAGGCGAAATTCCCGATACCAGATGGCTTGGAATGGGTCGAGGTAGATGCTACCTCAGGACTGCTGCCCACACCTTATTCTCCGCGCAAAATACGGGAGGTTTTTATCAAGGGCACTGCTCCGACAGAATATGATAACATCCATCGCCCATTTCGCATTTGCAAGGCTTCGGGAAAATTAGCGACCCCACATTGTCCTCCCCAGGATGTTGAGGAGCGTGTTTTCGAGATCTACCCACCTGAAGCCAGCGATTGGGTGCGGGAGAACCAGATACCGCAACCGCCAACAGCCTATTGTGATGTACATGGGCCCAGTCCTACCACTTTGGAAGTGGCGATTACCAGCCCCAGCCTCTATGCGCATGTTGCAGGGGTAGTGCCTATCTTCGGCAATGCCCGCCCAGGCGACTTTAGGCTATACCGGGTTGCATACGGCGCAGGATTAAGCCCGCGGGAATGGGTGCCAATTGGCGGCGATCATTACAACCGTGTGGACAATAACATCCTTGAATATTGGGACGTGAGCCAACTGCCAGACGGCTTATATACTCTGCAATTGGTCGTGATGGAAGGAAGTGGCAATCAGCGTTCAGCGAGCATCCAGGTTATTGTGGACAATACGCCACCCAGGGTGGAGATCATTCATCCGCTGGAAGGCGCGATCTACACCCTCGAAAGCGATGAATGGGTGAATATCCAGGTGGATGCCGTTGATAACTATGCGATGGACAGGGTCGAGTTCTATCTAGATGAACAACAAATTGGATACAGCACAGTTGCGCCATTTACTCACAAGTGGACTATTGCGCTTTCTGATACCATCCCTAGCCTAGTCCGCGACCCTGCCATGATCAGCAGCACCCTGGTGATAACCAGCAGCGATTTACATATCCAATCGCAGACGTTGCTGGATGGCACAACCATTACCGTTACGCGCTCCATTACGGAGATGCGTGTCATCAGCGCCACAAGCATGTCACCCACCGGACGTGGGGTCATTTCGGACACCTCAGGCTATACAGAGACCCATGTCTTGCATGTCATCGGGTTTGATGCAGCCGGCAATAAGACGGAGAGCTCCAAAGTGCGCATTTATACGATTCATAAACCGAAAGAGGAAAAGAAACAGACCCCGACCCCTGCTGTTCCTACAACGGGCTTACGTCGCTTAGCGAATGAGCCGAGACCGATAGCCCGGCTTTATTTACCCGAAGAACAGGGGGTGGTCGTCGAGTTTCCTGTGGTACGCTTGCCCTCAGCAATCCCTCGCTCCAGCAGACGCATGTAAAAAGAGGTGCTAGACTTTTCTGATGGGAGAGCCATGAGCACAGCCTACGTATACGACCCGCTGTATTTGAAGCACGATGCCGCTGAACATCCAGAAAACAGCCGCCGACTGGAACAGATCATGAACCATCTGCGAGAGGCTGGGTTCCTGGAACGTATGAAAAGTTTGCCTGCTCGAGATGCTACGTTAGAGGAGATCTCCGCGGTGCATCATCCTGCGTATATCGCGCGTATACGTGCATCTGCTGAGGGTAAAACGGGCTGGTTGGACATGGATACTTACATCGGTCCATATTCTTATGCTGCAGCGTTGCGTGCTGCAGGGGGACTGCTATGCGCTGTTGACGCCGTACTGGAAAAGGAAGTGGACAATGCCTTTGCCTTGGTTCGTCCACCCGGGCACCATGCCGTGTCCAACCGAGCCATGGGCTTTTGCCTGTTCAACAACGTGGCTATTGCCGCTCGTTACGCTTTGCAAAAGTACAAGCTGGATCGCGTCCTTATTGTGGATTTTGATCTGCACCATGGCAATGGGACACAAGATGCCTTCTATGAAGAGCCCCGTGTCCTATATTTTTCGACGCACCAATACCCTTATTACCCCGGCACCGGACACTGGCAGGAGACAGGCCGCGGTGCTGGCCTTGGCTATAACGTCAACGTGCCTTTGCCAGCCGGCGTCGGCGACGCAGGTTATCAACGTATTTTCGATGAAATCCTGGTGCCTATTGCCCGCCGCTATAAACCGCAGTTGATCCTGGTATCAGCGGGCTATGACGCCCACTGGATGGATCCTCTGGGGATGATGTTGCTGTCCGTGTCCGGGTATGCCGCCCTAGTGCGTGTGCTGGTCGCATTGGCTGAGGAATGGTGTGCGGGCAGTCTAGTACTGACCTTGGAAGGCGGGTATAACTTGGAAGCCCTAGCCCTGTCTGTCGCCGCTACGTTCTCAGTGCTGTTAGGAGATGAGCAAGTCTATGATCCTTTGGGTCCTGCAAGGCAAAGCGAGCGGGCGATCGATTCTGTTCTGGATGCTGTGAAAAAAGTGCATCTGCTTGGTTAGCACCCGATGTGCTAGAGGGACTAACGCAAGCCCACGCATAGAAACAATTTCAGCGGGATAAAAGTGATGAAGATCGATGTTTATCGTGACAGCAAAGGGTTTGATGCCCTCTACGAAGAGTGGAACGCTTTGCTGCAACAAAGCACCACGAACGTGCTCTTCATGACCTGGGAATGGCAACGGGCTTGGTGGGAAAGCTTCGGCGTTGGCAAGAACCTACGTTTATTTACCATCCGCGACGAAAAAGATGCCCTCGTTGCTATCTGTCCCCTCTTTGTCCAGCAGACTTTCGTTGACCCCAAGGCGGCTCTGCCAGAGATCAGTGTAGAGCGCCCTAAGGCTATCGTACATGGCGAACCAAGACAAACTGCGCATCTAGTCGGTGGTACAGAGGTCTCCGACTATTTGGACTTGATAGCCCTTCCGGAGCATCATCAAGAGGCTTGTGCCCTGTTGTTAGACGCCTTTGCGCGAGAAGATTGGCAGATCTTGGACTTGCGCTGTATCCCGGCAGCCTCACCCACCGTGCAGACAGTGAGCGAATTCGCCAAGGCTCATGGCTGGGAGGTGCAGTTAGCCCGAGAAGATGTTTGTCCTATCGTGGAACTCCCGCACACTTGGGAGGAATACCTGAGCACAAAGTTGGATAGGAAGCAGCGCCACGAATTGCGGCGTAAGATGCGCCGTGCAGAACAAGAGGCAGTGGTTGACTGGTATTGGGTAACCCCTGATAACTTTGACGAAGGATTTCGCCTTTTTATCCAGTTGCATAAAGCCAGCCATCCAGAAAAGGATGCGTTCATGGATGACCGCATGCAAGGATTCTTCCGTGCCATAGCCTACTCCACTTTGCAAAAGGGCTGGCTGAGGCTGAGCATCCTGCGCTTCAATCGCAAGCCTGTAGCCAGTTACCTATGCTTCGACTACGGTGGAGATCGCCTTGTCTATAATTCTGGCTTTGATTTGGACGCCTATGCTGATCTTGGACCAGGCATTGTGTTGCTGGGCTATCTAATTGACGATGCTATCAAGCAGGGGTGCAAGCGCTTCGATTTCCTACAGGGTGGTGAGCGGTACAAATACGAGTTCGGCGCAACGGACACAGAAGTACTGCGGCTATTTATCCGCCGCTAACAAGCCCTAGAGTGCTTCCAGAGATCCCTTTTATACTCTATATTCTCCTAGCGCTTGTCATTACGCTCGCAAAGCACCAGTCGGGCAAACAGACAGGCACAAGCCACAAGAGCGACAACGAGACTCATTCAGCGCCATTTGCCCATCAGGCAGTAATTGACGGGCACGGTAGGCACACACTGTAACGCAACGCCCACACTGGGTGCAAGCCTCGGGGTCAAAGACAAAAGTCAGTGGAGCATGGGACAGTGTCTCCCCTAGATGAGGAAGGGCAGCCCCTCGCAAATTAGCCAAGCAAGCATAGCCATGATCGTCCAACCAACGTTCTAGCTGAGCCAATGCCTTGCCAAACCAATCCAGCCCTTCCAGGAGAGGTGCAGTATGTACACCCACTGCAGTGGCGCCCGCCATCACCATCTCTACAATGTCCTCAGCCCTTTTTACCCCACCTGTACCAATAACAGGGACATTGTGACGAAGGCAGATTGCAGCCACAGTCCCCAAAGCAATGGGTAGAATAGCAGAACCTGAAAGCCAGGCGAAGGAACCGAGCATTGGCTTCCTGGTTTCCACATCTACACGCAATGCGGGACCAATGGAATCTATGGCTGTGACGCCGTCTGCCCCGGCTTGCAGACAGGCGTCTACGACTTCCAGCAAATTAGGCCAATTGGCACTGACCTTGACCAATACAGGCACAGATACCTGGGTTTTTGCTGCTGTGACCATCGGTGCAGCATCTTCGGCGCGATAGGATACCACTTCCAACATGTCAGCACCTGCCTGCACCAGTGGCATAGCCAGCTGCTCGACCTCACCAGCAGTATGGCCCACGCTGGCAATGAGCACACCATTTCGATGGGATAACGCTGGCAATTCCTCATCAATCCATTGCTCTGCCGGCAAGTCTGACCAGCCTTCTGTATTGAGCAGGCTCTTGTGCCCTGCTGCGGCGATATGCGGTACGGGGTTTCGCGTGGCTTGGGGACGGATGGTTTTGGTGACCACGGCGGCTGCACCAGCTGCAAAGCCTGCCTGGATAGCCTCAGCATTCCAGGACAGAGGACCAGAGGAAAGGATTAAGGGATTCCGCAGGCAGATTCCGCAGAGTTCCACAGTCAAATTGCTCATAGGCCTTCATTCCTTGTGCATTTCGTGTTGCGTATTGCGTGTTCCGTCTCAGGGGGAAAGGCTTTTAGGCAGCGCTGCTTTCCCATAAACGCAGGGATGCTTCTTCTACTCGTCTTCGGACTGCTTCCTCATCCACGCTAAGGACCTTGCCATCACGCAGAAGCCATTTGCCTGCACACATGACTCCCCGTAGGTTCTCGGGGTTACGCCAAAGCAGCAACTGGTCAGCCAGGTTATGTGCAGCCAGAGGTGTTGGGACATCTGTGGCGATGAGCAACAGATCAGCCTGGTACCCGGGGGCGAGGATACCCAGGTCCGTAAAGCCCAGAGCCCGCGCGCCATTCTGGGTAGCCATTGTCCAGACAACGGAGGCAGGCATAACTCCTGGATCTTGCAAGCGTGCTTTAGGGATGAGCATGGCTGCCCGCATCACTTCAAAAAAGTTGTTCATATATCCGTCGGTGCCCAGGGCAACATTAACCCCAGCTTCCAGCATCTCGGGCACAGGCGCAAAACCGCCTCCTACTTCACAGTTGGAAAGGGGCTGGTGCGAGACATGAACGCCTCGCCGCGCCAGGAGCTCAATCTCTGCTGCATCCACCTGAACACATTGGGAAGCCAATACATATGGGCCCAGGACGCCAAGATGCTCATAATAAGCCACCGGGCGCATGCCATAGCGCGAGAGGCAGTACTCTGGTTCATAAGTCCCTTCGGCGAGGTGCATGTGAGTTCTTGCTCCTCGTTCAGCAGCCAACTCAAAAGCCCTGTGGATAAAGTCGGCCGAGCAGGTAAAAGTGGTGTGGAAACACATCATACCAGAGACCAGCCCGCCGTATACTCGGCAATGGTCTATGAAGTCCGCGTTTTCACGCAAGCCTAATGCGCCATTTTCGGCACTGACCCGTTCGGTAGCTTCGAAAGAGAGCACCCCCCGCAATCCCCGACGGCGAACGACTTGTGCCTCTGCTTCCAGTGCACCGGGGATGGCGTGAGGCGCTTCCAGGCAATCATAGAAGGTAGTGATCCCACTGCGAATCATCTCTAAGCAAGCCCAATCGGTTGCAGCCGCAATCCAGTCGTGGGTCAGCCGATCTTCGATAAGGGGCCACCAAAACTCTTTGAGAAAGGGCCAGAAACCAGCAGGAGCCTTCTCCAGAGGGATGCCATGCGCTAGCACACCGTACATGTGATGGTGGGCGTTGACAAAGGCAGGGGTAATCACGCAATCTGTAGCTTCAATCACAGTGGCATCGGGGAAATCAACGCACAGTTGTGCGTGTGGTGCTGTTGCCAATACCCACTCGTCCTCTATTGCCACACCCCAACCAGGTTGGGGTGGCTTCGTTGTATCAGCCCACAACATTGCCCCTAGAATTAATGTGATAGCCATGTGCCTCCTTTTGCCTAAAATAATACAGTAGGGCTGCTGGGATGGAATAATCCCCAACTGGCTGCGAAAAGAAATTATCCACCCGAGATGGCTAGAAAAAGCATCAATTCATCGTCATTAGCCAAGGGAAGTTGGTGCTGTTGCTGTCCTATCAATTGCCCATTGCGGAAGATGACGAGATAGGAAGCGATGTTTCCATCCGAGCCTAGGAGCATTTCCCTAAGGGGTGCGCCGTGTTGGTCTGCCAAATGCCTCAGCGCTTCCGCCAGCGATGCGCCGTCGGGCAGTTCCACCGTCTCGCATGCGGTGCCGGCGCCGCGCTGTAGTATGTTATGGTATCTTACATGGATGGTGATCATCGCTGTAAGCGCTCGATCGCACCTTCTAAGCCCAGCTCGCGCAATTTCTTTGCCGTGGGCCAGCCGGTCTCGGCATCCCATCCCCGAAGCTGATAGTACTCTTCAAGCATTGGTTCAATGTCAATGGTCTGGCCTTTGGCATTCCCAGAGGGCGAAGCCTCTTCAGAAAAGCGGCGTGGCAATTTGTCATCAGCACGGGTGATGCCATGTAGTGCATTGTAGCAGCGCTGTAGATTATAGATGCGCTCGCCAATCCGTTGTAATTGTTCAACAGGCATTTCCATGCCGGTGGCTGCTTCCAGCGCAGCGGCGATGTCAGGCCAGTAGATTTCAGCCAGGACGAACGTACCACCGGACTTGCACATCCCTACAGAATCCACCACTGCCCCAAAATCCTCCCCGTCCTTAACGAGGAATGCCTTATGTTTTGTTGCCAGCGGCTGCACGATGTCTGGCAAGTACTGTTCGCCATAGCGCCGACGTCCCTCGTCGGGATACCCAGTTTCGTCAATCACCGGGAATGCCTTGAGGTGATCAGCACCGCGGGTCGAAGTAACATGCGCCAAGCCCATGGATTTTTGGGCACGACCGTCTTGGGCGGCGATTTCCATACCTTTCACATGCATAGCATACCGTTCTGCCCCTCGCCCGATGGTTTGCGCTGCGCGGCGCACTCCCTCTGCCAACAAATTACCAAAACCTTCCCGATAGGCGATCATCCTTAAAAGTGGAAGAACCGTATCCATATCACCCCAATACAGGGCAAGTCCGCCAGTGTCATCCAGATTCAGTATTTCTTCATCCCATAGTTCCATGGCGAAACTAATTACCCTGCCTGCCGAAATGGTATCCAAGCCCAGTTCATCACACAAGCGGTTTGCCGCGAGGAGGGCATCCAGGTTGGCGTTCCAGATACAGGCGCCCAGCGCGTTGACCGTCTCATACTCGACGCTGCGGAGGGCGGTTTCGGCATAGGGGCCATCGGGGACGCAATATAGCTTATCACAAGCTACTGGACAGCCAAAGCAAGCCAGGTCACGGACGAAGGCCCGTGCGCGCAGCGTATCAGCATTGATACGATCTACATAAGAGAATGACCCCATGCGAAAGTTCTGGGTAGGGAAACGTCCTAAAGCGTCCATTAAAGAGACGATGCCCGGAGTACCATGCGCGTGAACGGCCGGGAAGATGGGATTGGCACGGAGGCGTTTGTGCAAGGCAATAGCGACTTTGTGCAAGCGATGAGGGTCGGCAACACGAATGGGGCCATGGCCACGCACAGCAATCGCTTTGAGGCGTTTGCTGCCCATTACCGCGCCTAGCCCACAGCGTGCCGCAGAGCGCTGGGGTGTGATTTGAATGCCCGCGAAGCGGACCAAGTTTTCACCCGCTGGCCCAATCGTAGCCGTCTTTACACGCGGGTCGCCCCAAGCTTGGCGGATAGCGTTTTCGGTCTGGGATGTAGTGAGCCCCCATAGGTGGCTGGCATCGCGCAATTCTACCTGGTTATCCGCGATAGCCAGGTACACCGGTCGCGGGGATTGCCCAGTGATGACCACTGCATCCCAGCCGGCGAACTTGAATTCTGGGCCAAGGAAGCCGCCAGTGTTGGCATCGCCATAGATGCCGGTAAGCGGGGATTTGCCAATCACCTCCATGCGCCCCGGATTGGGCACAATGGTGCCGCAGAGAGGCCCTGTGGAGAAAATCAGGAGGTTCTCTGGGGCAAGGGCATCCACCTCTGGCCCTACATTTTCCCATAGCAAGCGCGTGCCAAAGCCATTGCCACCGAGATAGTTCTCTGCCAACGCCTTATCGTACTCGCGCGTTTCTATCTTTCCAGAAGTCAAATCTACGTACAGGCATTTTCCTGCATAACCACGGTAAGGAAACATATGATCATACCTCACGGAACTTTTTGAACCGCCCCAAAGGGGCATATCGCGACGCACTCAGGTTCTCCCCCACATAGGTCGCATTTGAAAGCCTTGCCCGATTCCGCGTCAAAGAACATGGCATGGTAAGGACATGCCTCCACACAGTTTTCACAGCCAATGCATTCATCGTCATTCACCACCCAAGCTCCGGTGGATTGGTCTTTGGTGATTGCTTCCACTGGGCATGCAGCTGCACAAGCGGCATCCTCGCATTGACGGCAGACATTGGGCGTAAAGGGGCCACTGTCTGTCTCGGCCAGAATGCGGATGCGGGCTCTTTCAGGCCAGATGGCTCCCTCGTGCTTTACGGAACAAAAATTCTCACAAATCCGACACCCCGTGCATTTTTCGGCAATGGCTTCTAGGTGCATATTCACCTCACAGCGACGAAATCCATGGCTCCAATCCTAGCCGGCGCATTGTCTCCGGCGTAGGAATACCATTCTTATCCCACCCGCGTAGGGAATAGTAGCGATCAAGCATCGCTTCAAAATCGTGCAAGCGTCCAATATGCAATGGTTCTGGCGAGGCACGAATCTCTCCTGTTACCTCATCGCGTGTAAAGGCATATATCTCCAGTGGTTCGGTGAGGAAGCGCGTGGGCAAGCGGTCATCGGCGCGTGAAAGCCCCAGCCGCACGTTGTATAAGCGTTCCAGGTTCACAATCCGCTCTCCTGCTCTCAGCAATTCTGCGCTACTTATCTCCCGTTCCCACAGGGCACTCAACCCAGCGGCGAGGTCTTCTGGATAAAGGGCATAGGTCTCGGCTGTGCTGAACTTGCAGATGCCCAAGGCATCTGACACCGCGCAATAGTGCTCGGTAAAGACCACCAAATCAGGTTTGTATGCCTCGTTATCTGTTTCCATCAACTGGGGGACTATTTCTGCAGGGAAGAGATGCCGCGCTGCCTCCAGGTTGCCGGCCAGATCTATGGTCGGCAGCGCATAGAGATGGTCGGCTCCGCGGTTGGAAGTAGCATGGCCCAAGCCAAACCCCTTGGCAATGCGCGGCTCCTGGCGGGGCAATTCCATCCCTTTGACATGCATGGCATAATGAGGTGCATTACCTCCAATGCGTTCCGCGGCACGGCGCACCCCTTCGGCCAGAAGATCGCCTAAACCCTCCCTTCGCGCGATGCGTTCAATCAAGCCCAGTACAGTGTTCGCATCCCCCCATTCCAGTGAGAGGTCATCAGAGTGGAGCAAACCACGCTCATGGCACTCCATCGCAAAAGCGATGACCACGCCAGTGGAGATGGTGTCCAGCCCGAAATCGTTACACATGCGGTTTGCACGGATGATCACTTCGGGCTCGCTGATCCAGCACATAGGTCCTAAGGCATCAGTCGTCTCATACTCAGGACCTTCCAACTCACCGGCGTAAGGCCCGTTCTCGATACGCGTGAGGCGGCTGCAGCGGATAGGACAAGAGAAACAAGCCTTGGTCTGGTAGGTGTAGCGGGCAATGGCTTGGGCATCCACGCGCTCAGCCCAAGGTACTTGGCCTAACTGGTGATTGCGGGCAGGGAGATCCCCCGATTGATTTTTCGGTTGGATCAGGACAACGGTGCCCCAATCGCGTAGGCCTACCACATTAGGATGGTCGCGTACTTTGGCAAAGGCACGGCGTGCTTGCTCCAGAAATGGAGGGGGTAGGTTTTCCTCGCTCCGTCCACGCACCTGAATTGCTTTCAGGTTCTTGCTGCCCATAACGGCACCACCCCCACAACGGGCAGCCGCCCGGCCGCGGTCGTTGATAATGGCGGCGATGCGCACTCCCCGTTCTCCTGCTGGCCCAATGCAGGCTACGCGCGCACCGTTTGTCTCCAATGCTTCATGAGTAGCCACAGTACCCAATCCCCAGAGGTGCTCAGCAGGCCGGATAGCAATGCCCTCTGGGGTGACTTCGAGATACACCGGCCGCTCCGCACAGCCGGTAATGACCAGCGCCTGGTATCCAGCGCGTCGGAGGGCTGGCCCAAAGAAGCCCGAACCGTTGGCATAGCCATAAATCCCCGTGAGAGGGGAATGGAAAGTAACGTGGTAGCGGGCACCAGTAGGCCATGGCGTGCCGGTGAAGGGACCCACAGCGAAGATGAGAGGGTTCTCAGGGGCAAAGGGCTCATTGGGATTGGCAATATGTCGGAAAAGCAACGCTGCTCCAAGCCCTCGCCCTCCTAGAAAGGCAGTAGTCAAGAAAGAATCAAGAGGCTGGAGGCTCACTTTCTTTGTCGAAAGGTCAATCCAGGCAATGGTTTGCTTACTCATGTGTATCGCCTTTGCTGCGCTAATAGTGCCCAATTATACTAACGATTAGCGTTCACCGGCAAAATTTCTTGAGGCCCAGGTATCTGAGGTGGATCATTATATCCAAGGTATGGTACTCATCATCTCCCAGCTGCTTCGTTTAGAAGTACAGCGTTTAGGAGATAGAGTTCGCCAAATCTTCATAAGTAAGGCAAATGAGTATAATTGGCTCAATCGTGCACTTTCTCTAAAGACTTTTATTGCGAACTATCCCGAGCACGAATGGCTACAATGAATAAATGCCAAGGAGGCATAAGGTATGAATAAAGCGATTGATTGGCACGCTGTATGCTCCCCGCTGAACCTATGCGATATATATGTGCCTGCAGGTCATCTGTGCCGCTGGATTGAATATATGCCCTGTGAGACTGGGGTTGCTTTTCGTTGTGAAACAACAGATCGGCGAACGGTTGAATTCCGCTTGGATATTGTGATGCCAGACGTGGTACGCGTGCGGATGAACCCTGACAGGATTCGCTCTGGCCCCAGTGATATGTTGATCCAACAAGACTGGCCACCTCCTCCTTATGATCTGAAAGTTCATGAGGACTATTTAGTTCTCACCACAGAACGGATACGGCTGGAAGTCCAGCGCTTGCCATGGCAATTACGCATTTTTGACGCTCAGAGTCTTGGTAACATCACGCCCTTCTTCAGCCAGCGCGTTGACGACCGCGTGTATGGTTCTCGTTACGAGGTAGCTCCTATCGGCTTCGATAGGGACCCCAAGGGCCGCTTGACAGTGCGTGAGACAGTAGCGGTAACCCCTGGCGAATGTTTCTACGGCTTTGGAGAAAAGTTCACACCGTTGAACAAATGGGGTCAAGAATTGGTCTCATGGACGGTAGATGCGGGTAATGTGAGCAGCCACCGCTCTTACAAGAATATCCCTTTCTTCATGAGCACTGCTGGGTATGGCCTGTTCGTTCATTCTTCATACCCGATCCTATACCGTATGGGCAGCGAATCCAGCATCTCCTATTCCATCCACATTGATGACAGCCAGCTGGACTACTTTTTGATTTATGGCCCGGATTTCAAACACATCCTCAAGCGCTATTGCGATTTGACAGGATATGCCCCTGTACCGCCCCAATGGGCCTTTGGCTTTTGGATTTCCCGGTGCAGTTACCAAAGTCGCCAGGAAGTCGAAGCAATCATCCGCGAGATGCGCGCACGAGATTTCCCTTGCGATGTCATCCATCTAGATCCGTGGTGGATGGGGAATGGGCCTTGGTCTACCTATGAGTGGGACACGGAATCCTTTCCCAATCCCGAGGAGATGATACGAGGGCTACGCACCCAAGGGGTGCGCGTTTGTCTGTGGATTCACCCGTATATTCCCAAGGGTACCAAGGCATATGACGAAGTGCTAGCCAAAGGCTATTATGTCCATAGCCCTGATGGACATGTTAGTCCGCCGGTGGATTATTTCTTGGGGAGTGACTTGGCGGTGCTGGATTTTACCAATCCACAAGCCTGTGCCTGGTTGGAATCCAAGCTACAACCATTGCTAGACATGGGTGTAGCGGCATTTAAGACGGACTTTGGCGAGCAGGCACCAGTAGATGCTGTCTACTATGACGGACGTTCTGGACTGGAGATGCATAATTTGTATCCGTTGCTCTACAACCGTACGGTTTTTGAGCTGACAAGACGCCATTATGGACGAGGGCTTGTTTGGGGCCGCTCAGCTTATGCTGGCTCACAACGTTATCCAGTGCAGTGGGGTGGTGACAGCTACGGCAGTTTCGACCAGTTGGCTAGTCAGATGCGCGGCCTGCTGAGCTATGGCATGTCAGGGGTGCCTTTCTGTAGCCATGATGTCGGCGGCTTTGACTACTCACCGTCGGCATTCGATTGGCCGAAGCCAGAGGAATATCCTAAAGATCCCGTCCTGTATGTTCGTTGGCTGCAGTTCGGCGTCTTTTCTTCCCATGTACGGGCTCACGGCAAGCAGCCGCGCGAACCGTGGACTTATGGCCCACAGGCAGAGGAGATTGCCCGCCGATATCTCAAACTGCGCTATCGCTTGTTGCCATACATCTATTCAGAAGCAGTGAAATCAGCCCAGACTGGCCTTCCCATGGTGCGGCCGTTGGTGTTAGAGTTCCAGTCTGATCCCAATACCTACAGCCTCGATTTGCAATACATGTTTGGTAACAGTTTCCTGGTAGCACCCATAGTAACCCCTTCAAACCACCGCCTGGTCTACCTGCCTCCTGGCGATTGGGTAGACTACTGGAGCAAGAGACTGGTGAAAGGCGGATGCTGGATCGAGGTCGAGGCGCCACTTGAGATCATCCCTTTGTGGGTACGAGCAGGAGCAATCATCCCGATGGGTCCAGAGTTATCCTATGTGGAAGAGAAACCCCTCGATCCCCTGACGTTAGAGCTGTATTGGCCTCACGATTTCATGGAGACGATAGTGCAGGAGGAAGATCAACCAGGAATCCCAGTACGGTACAAACGCAAAGGAAAAAGATTGAATATTGAAGCTGGGCCGGCTCCTGGACAAGTGGAAATCGTGTTGTATGGTGAGCCAATCCAAGAGGCGAGCTGTGATGGTGTGGCTCTGGATGTATTACCTTGTCCTGGGGGACAGTTTGTCCGCATTGATGGGTCGAAACGTGTATCAGTTGTATTGCGGCTCGCAGAGGGCTAATATCTTCAGGATTGGCTCCATCGGTGCGTGGAAAAACTTTTCGGGACGCATCTCCATAACTTGGTATAGGCATTCCATTGGCACTACAACCGCTCAGGCATGACGTGTTCTACTAGAGAGAAGGTTGGTGGTATAATATATACGACATTGCGCTGAGTGCACTGCTGTGTATTCACAGGGGATGGAATGCATAGCTAGCTACAAGGATGCGAAAGGAGGGATTCGCTGTGTCTATCAAGCCCGCTGGTGAAGAACGTGAAGTAAAACTCCTAGGTGGAGTAACTGTTGATGGGGCACCAATTGCCTACATGATCGTACTGGCTGCCGTAGTAACGGGATTGGCGCTTATTCCGCTTTCGGTTGTGCTTGGCTCTGGCAAGAGTTTCCCCATGAGCCAGGGGATTTATCCACTGGTTGGTTGGATCTTGGGCCCAATTGCTGGCGCAATTGCCAGTGCCATTGGCGCATCGCTAGGCATCTTTATTGCCCCCCATACAACGACTGTGCCGCTGGCTACGGTATTAGGAGCGATGATGGGAAGCTTTGCTGCAGGTGTCATGGTTGCGGCTGGCCCGCGTAAGAATTGGTGGCTGCCGTTGTCCCTCTTGCTCTTTATCATTTATGGCTTCTATGGAGGACGAGCAGTTTTGCAGAATGGTGTGCAAGCCTATGCAGTAGTATTGGGTTCATTCATTAACTGGTCTGCTTTGCTCCTGTTCTTGTTGCCGACGCGCAGGTTAGCCGCCAGTTGGATTGGGCACCAAGACTTGCGACGGGTTGCCAGTGGGCTCTTCTTGGGCACCTGGATGGCAGCGGGGCTCTCACATCTCACAGCAGCCTCTATCGTCTATTTCGTGGTCAACTGGCCCGAAGCAGTCTGGCTAGCGATGGCTCCCCTCGCTCCATTGGAACATCTCGCTCGTTGCGTAGTGGGGACGGTCATCGGCACGGGCGTAATCGCTGGCTTGCGCGCTATTGGTCTGGTCAAGCCCGTTTGGGCAGTCTACTAGGTGATCAAGCTGGCCACCCCTGTTGGCTCGCCAATATCATGGTTACTGTGAGCAGGTGTCGCGCACGCTCTTCCAAGAGGCTATCCCGATATGGGGAGCTTTTCTGTGAGGATTGAACCGCTCGTTAGCCTCGACAAAGTGTCCTATCTGTATCCACGCTCCAAGAAGCCAGCCCTTTGCGATATATCGCTGGAAATCTACAAAGGAGAGTTTCTAGGCTTAATTGGGCCGACCGGCGCGGGCAAAACGACCCTTTGCTTGACGCTCAACGGGATCGTGCCCCAATTCTATGGAGGGCGATTTTTCGGTAGGGTGACCGTGGCGGGTTTGGATACCGTTGACCACCCAATCAGCACATTGGCACGGCATGTAGGCGTGGTATTTCAGGATCCTGAGACACAACTCATCGCCACGTCTGTGGAGAACGAGATTGCCTTTGCCCTAGAGAACCTATGTGTGCCGCGTGAGGAAATCAAGGAGCGCATTCCCCGTGTGCTCGCCGCCGTGCGGCTGGAAGGAACTGAACATAAGCACCCCCATGAACTGTCAGGAGGGCAAAAGCAGCGCCTTGCCATCGCTGCAGCACTAGCTATGCAGCCGGACTTGATGGTTTTGGATGAACCGACATCCCAACTGGATCCAGTTGGCGCTGAGGAAGTTTTCGCCACTGTCCGCGAGTTGAACAGAGAGCTAGGCATGACCATTGTGATGGCTAGCCACGCTGCTGAGGAGATGGCTGAGTACGCAGATCGGATTGTCCTCCTCTTCGATGGCCGTATCATTGCTGTAGGCACCCCTGATGAAATCTATTCCCAAATTGACCTCTTATATGAGCATTATCTGCGGCCCCCTCAAGTATCCGAGACTTTCTATATGATTGGTCAGCGTGGCGCACCAGTTAACAAGCCGCCGGTGCGCATGCGCGAGGGCGCAATGCTGCTGGACACGCTGTGTCAGCAATGCACGATCGCAGCGCCCCAAAACCTGTCCATGCCGATATTCCACCGTGGCGATCCACTTCTTTCAGTACAAGATCTGAAACATACTTATCCCGATGGCACCCAAGCGTTACAAGGGGTGTCATTGGATATCCACGAGGGTGAATATGTGCTGATTATCGGACAGAATGGTGCTGGTAAGAGCACGCTTGTCAAGCACTTTCTCAATTTGTTGCGACCAAAAGCGGGAACGGTCAAAATCGGTGGCGTAGAAGTAGGAAACTTTTCCGTAAGTGAATTGGCACGACGTATTGGCTATGTCGCTCAAAATCCTGACAATCAAATCTTTAGCACCACGGTTAGGGATGAAGTATCCTTTGCTTTGCGTAACTTGGGATACAGTGCCAAAGAAGTGGAGGAACGCACAGTGGAAAGCCTGGAGGCAATGGGGTTGTTGGATGTACGCGATGCACACCCGCTGTCGCTGCCAAAGGGCGATCGAGCCCGCGTCGTCATTGCCGCTATCCTAGCCATGAAACCAGAGATTATTATTTTTGATGAACCTACCACTGGCCAGGATTTCCGTGGGGCGCGTTTTATCCTCGATATTAGCCGCAAACTGCATCAGATGGGCAAGACAGTGCTTGTCATTACCCACCATCTCTACCTGATGCCTGAGTATGCCGAACGAGTGATCGTCATGGGCAAAGGTACAATTTTACTCGATGCCCCCATCCGTGAAGCTTACCACCAAGTCGAACTCTTGCGCTCCGCTTTCCTATCGCCACCTCAAGCAGTCCTTCTCGCCCAGCAACTTAACCACAGAGAGAGGCAGGACTGGAAACTGCTCACTCCCAGGGAAGTAGCGGATTGCTTTGTCTGTCATTCCAACGGAAAGGGCGGGATGGTTTGAGCATGCTCAAGTTTCAAACCGTTGAACGTGATTCCATTTTCTCTCATCTGGATTTCCGGTCCAAGTTGCTTATGATGGTGGTGGTTAGCATCGTGGCATTTGTCTGGGAGAGCCCGATTGCATTGGCGGCGTTGACGTTGATAGTGGTGGCAGCTTGCCTGCTCGCTGGTGTCAAATCAGGTTATATCAAATTCATCATGAAGGTGATG
>Ga0315298_1003313_pt1 | contig 25909 bp, 27 predicted proteins | sample WHS_1_MG_FD_203077 | JGI IMG/M metagenome (GOLD analysis project Ga0315298, IMG submission 203077) | Extremophilic microbial mat communities from Washburn Hot Springs, YNP, Wyoming, USA - WHS_1_MG | ecosystem: Environmental > Aquatic > Thermal springs > Hot (42-90C) | place: USA: Wyoming... | reverse complement strand
TTCCCTGTCGGCATTGAAACCGAGGGCAGGACCAACACGGTGGCTATCGCGTAGTAAGGGATTGTCTCCTCGGGTGGGATGTAGCCCGCGAAGCGCACGCGATCTATAACCCCTCTTTCTTCGGCCAGCTGTTTTAGCCGCCGTTCCTCTGGGCCTGAACCCGCTAGGACAAGCACGCTATCTTGCTGCCGCGGGACGGCGAAGGCTTCGACAAGATAAGGGATTCCTTTGGATTCCACGAACCGGCCAAGATAGAGTATCACAAGTTGCCCGGGATCAACTCCTAGCTTGCACCGGAGCGCAAGCTTCTCGTCCTCCTGGACCACCCGACTATACAAGTCGTTATCTACCGCATGCGCTGCGACGAAAACTCGTTCCTCTCTCGTACCTTCATCAATAAGATACCGCTTCACGTGTTCCCCATACACCACGATCGCGTCGGCGTGCCGGTAGAGGTAGCGAGTAAGCGGAAAGCCTAGACGATGTGCCCGAGTCTGCAATCTCGTCCAGACGCCTGTCCAAAGGACGAACGGTCTGCGCTTCAAGCGGGCCACAAGAAAGGTGACCGGAAGCGCGAAACGTCCGCTTATCCCGCTAATATAGAGATCATACTTTCTGCGCCATAACGCCACTGGAAGAGTAGGCGTAATCCGAGTCTTCAGTAGTTCGAAACCGGGAAAGAACTCACCGTGAAAACTGCTGTCTGGTAATCCGCACGGCCCCGACTTGAGTCTTCTATCATCCTGGCCATGGAAGCAGTAGTCGACTTCGTAACGGTCTGCGAGGATGGCGAACGTTTTCAAGCGGTAGTGTGGATACTGGTTGGTGACGAAAGCTATCCTCGAGACTCCTTCTGGCTCTCTAGTCATCTGTGAGCCTAGCCTCTTTACCTCCCAAATCTTATTCCCTGTTTTACGGCCTCGCGGGTTCTGAACGTCGGAGTCCTCGATCCCCTCGCGCACCGGGGCACGCCTGCTCGCAGAGTCCAAGAGCCGTCACCTACAGATCTACCTGCAACTCTTCCTACCGTTAGTCACGTACTCTATGGCCTGCTGGAACCCATGGACCATACGGTCATTGTCCCAGCCCGCAATAACCCGCCTTGCGTTTTCGCTCATACGCTCTCGCAGACCCGGCTCCTCTGTTATTCGCTGTAGCGCCCGCGCTATCGCAGCACTGTCACGCTCTGGCACTACGAAGCCATTCACTCCATCCTGTACTAGCCCACCGGCAGCCGCCCCAACTGTCTCTGTCGCGATCACCGGCACCCCTTGATTGAACGCCTCGTTGACCACCAGGCCCCAAGGTTCTTTCCCTGTCGGCATTGAAACCGAGGGCAGGACCAACACGGTGGCTATCGCGTAGTAAGGGATTGTCTCCTCGGGTGGGATGTAGCCCGCGAAGCGCACGCGATCTATAACCCCTCTTTCTTCGGCCACTCGCTCCAGATCTGGCGCAGTCGAACCGGTCCCGGCCACCACGAGTATGACGCCCTGTCTAGGCAAGGAGGCAAAAGCGTCGATCAGGAAGCCCACCCCTTTGGATTCCTCTAAGCGTCCGACGTAGAGCACTACCTTCCAGTCCCGGCTAATTCCAAGCTTTGCGCGCAGCGAATCCCGCTCCGCTTCCGGCACAACGCGACTGTACACTTCGTTGTCAACGGCATGCGGCGCAACAAAGACCCGGTCAGAATCGACCCCCACATACGTCAAGTATCTCTTAACGTGTTCTCCATTCGCGACCACTGCATCTGAGTGACGATAGATATAGCGAGTGATCGGAAAGGCAAGGCGGTGAAAGGTTGTTCCGAGCGTCGTCCATGTATCTGTTACGAGCACAAAGGGCTTGTGGCGCAATCTGGCAACGGCAAAGGTGGCTGGAAGGGCAAAACGTCCGTTGATGCATTTGACGTAGACATCGTAGTTGTTCCGCCAAAGCTTTGTCACTAGAGCAGGCGTCACTCTGGTTCTACCAATATTGACACCCCCGAGGTATTCGCACTGAAAGTCACCGCGACGCGTCCCCTGTTCTCGTTGCCAATACCATTCCCGGCCGGCCGAAAAGAAGTAGTAGTAGACATCATAGCAGCCGGCCAGAAGCCCATACGTTTTGACCCGGTAGTGCGGACAAAAATTGGTGACAAACGCTATCTTCAGTTTAGGACTCCTTGGTAAACCCTCATCAGTCCCTCATAATGAGCAGATGCACAGTACTTCTGCCGGATCTCATGTAAGCCTTTTTGGCCCATGATTAACGCCTCTTCCGGATAGCTCGCGAGGTAATCAAGCTTAGAGGCCAAGTCATGGCTATCCCCCGAGCGGAACACCAGTCCACTTTGGCCATTCTCAAGCACATATGGAAGACTTCCCGTATCAGACACCACTACGGGAGTTCCAAGAGATAGACTCTCAATAACGGCGAGTGGGAAGTTCTCGTAGCACGTGGAGGGCATCACCGAAGCCAATGCCCGGCGGATGAGGTCTAGTTTCGCTGGGCCCACGACGTAGCCCAAGAATTCGATATTGCTCATTCGCTGTCGCCGTACGAAGCTGCTCATAGTCTCGGCCAATGGTCCATCGCCAAGGATCTTCAGCCGTAAATGCGGCAGAGTGCTCATCGCCTGCAGCAGTATCTCCACGCCCTTCTCAGGCGACAGCCGACCAAGATACACGACGTAGGGATCGCGACTAGAGAAGGAGCCCGGCGCCGGCAACGGCTCGGCGACGAAATTGCCCAAAACGGCGATCTTCTCCCAGGGGGCCAGACCACCTTCAACTAGCTTCCGCGCAGAAAACCCAGTGAGGGCAATGAAACGATCGATAGCCTCAAACGTGCCAACCTTCCGATGCCACGTGATGGCGAAGGCGTACAAGGCGCTAAATACATAGCTGTGACGATAGCACCGACGGCGGATCGCGTGGACGGTGTTCCCTAGCTTGCACCTCTCGCAGACCATGCCGCGCGTGTAGAACAGCCCGTTGGGACACATCAACCGAAAGTTGTGCACTGTCTGCACAATAGGCACGCCAGCATCACGAAGGGCGCAATAGATGGATGGCGAGATCAGCGGGAACACATTGTGGACGTGAGCCACCTCTGGCCGCTGGTCCTCCACTATCCCTCGCACCGCCCGGTATGTTTTCCTTGAATAGACCGTATTGGCCAGGAACTGGAACTTGTCCCAGAGACTGTAACCCGCTATGGCGGCGTTGTTCTCATAATAGGGAATGACTTGGTGGCCCTTGGACCTAAGTAGTCCTTCAAGCCCCTCTACCGCTAGCTGCTCCCCACCGGGCTGCTGGTAGTGGTTATGGCAGAGCAGGATCTTCATCTACCTTCGAGGGACCAACGGGAAAAAGATCCGAACCCCGCACGGCCAACGCAAACCATGCCCATACGTAGCCGGTGAACGGGGCGTAGTAGTTGAAACTATTATCGGTAAGGGCTGTGATCATCAGGAACAGGGTACATAGTGCGGCAGTCAGACCCGCGGCTTGGACGTCTCGCGAAATTGGCAGCTTGAATATTCGCCGGGCGGTTCGCCACATCTCTCGATACGTCAAGAGAAAGAGCACAAACCCGACGATTCCCATATCACATAGGAACCGAATATACTCGTTATGGGGATATCCAAAGCCGGAGACGGCCTCACCCCATAGCACATCCTTTCCCGGAACAATCGCCGCGGTTCTTAGGAAAAAACTCGACGATCCGAGGCCATCACCCAGGATGGGATGCTCGAGATAGAGGTCTTGAATGAGCTGTGGCCAGGCATTTGATCTGCCGGTGGTGTTCAAATTCCCCAACACAGACGACCAATTCCCATTTGCCAGATCGCCGAGAACCTGACTCGGACTGACGGGATCGTAGAACATGTAATCCCAAAGGGGTTGATACATTAGGACGCCTATCGATCCGAGCACCAGCACGAGTCCAACCAGAAACAGGCTTTTTGTTCGATAATAGGCGAGGGCAAGTATGCCGACACCCAATGCTACTATCGTAATCCGGGTAAGCGTGAAGAACGCGACCATGGCTAGAAGAATGAAGAGCCACAGGAACACCTTCTTCCGGATCCAGAAAAAGTGCACTCCCGACGCCAGACAGAGGATGCCGGCGTAAAAGGAAAGTATCGACTGTGCCGAGAGCGTGAGGCGTGGGATCCCTCGCGAGTAATAGATCAGGGAACCCCCGATCGGAACATAGATGACAGCGAAAACAAGGGTCGCCAGCAAGCTCCACCAGATGGCACTACGCGCGGCGTACCACTCCTGCGGCCTGCGTACGATAGACAGCAAAAAAACGCAGATCAGGAAAGGGTAGGCTAGCTTAGCTAAGAACCGTATGCCTTCAAACCGATCCGGCGTATAGGCTAAGGAGATGGCAGCCAGACCGAGAAAGAGAAGGTAGACCTTGAACTTCAGCAGTAGGCTCCTCGTCCGCTTACTCCAGGCGATATAGCCTACGAGAACCGCCACGACGAAGACTAACCGCATACTCGAGACATTGAGCCCGCCTAGGGAGCCGAGCAGCGGTCGATCGTCACTCGTGAGTACCTCCAAGGGAACGCCGCCGGTCAACAGCAGCAAGTATCCAAGGACCACAGGCCTTTCCACGACCACAAAGAACAAGATCAGGCAGACATCCAGAGCCAAGAGCCCGATGGCAACCAGCGGGGAACCGCAGGATCGGAGTAGCAGAAGGACCTGTGCCATCAACAGGGCGAAAGCCGCAACACCTATCCAGAGGCGAGCGCCTATCCCTGAGCCACGGGCAAGGTTGAAGGTCGGAGTCACTCCTCGCAACGAACAGGAACCGCCTTCCCAACGCCTGTATGAGCTTGATCATCTCGCGTAGTAAACAAACTAATTCCTCACGAAGTGGATCGCCCGGATAAACGGGTTCACGTCTTGCCCTTGTTCCTCACAAGCACCCGGCTGTACGAATTCTACGCCTATAGAGTGCTTGTCGCCTGCATCCAAGACCACATTGGGGAATTCGTAGACCTCTGTCGCTTCGCTCGCAACCTCGCGGCTGCCCACTTCCTTTCCATCCGCGTACAGCTTCAGCACAGGCCGGATCCCGCATCCCTGTTGACCGCGCGCCGCGACTTGGAAAGTATACATCCCCGGCGCTAGGTCGTATGGGGCGACCGTAGCCCCGTCCCAGTACATCCCCAACTCCCCGCCATTCAGCCCAACACCTCCGCGATAATTGCTCGCCAGCGGAGAAAGATCCAACCTACCCGCTCCGGAGCTACCACTCGGCCCCTGGGAGATTTCCAGCCAGCGTACTTGGGCATTTCGGTCCCCGTCTGGTCCGGAGTAGTCATTGGCGAAGGCCAGGGATATCTCGGCGGGCCCCGCTGTCGGAAGGTCTATGGGGATACTCGCGTCTTCCCATCCGCCACGAAACTCCATGCTTGCCTCGAATTGGCCGTTCACTAGGACGTCGAACAGCGCAGGTGGGGGTCCAAATGGGGAGGCATGCACAGTCAGTTGGTATGACCCTGGGTCCACGACCCACACCATCAGCTTCGCGGCATCGCCGGTCTTGTACTGCCACATGAAGCTGAAATAGTCCCCCGCGGGAGCCCTACCAACCGCCAACTGGGCACTGCCTACAGCGCGCATATCCGCGGTCGAGATTCGATACCGAGGTTGCGCAAGCCCTATCTTGCGCAAAGGCATTAGTTTGGCCTCCTCCAAGGTAACAGGGCCATTGGCGGCCTGGACGACTATCCCCAATTGGTGCTGTCCCGAGTTGCCGGGATCCAAGAAGAGTGAAGTCGGCTTGGATTCCCCGGTGGTAGCACACTCGACTTGACCCACTGCGGCACCATCGACTTGGACGCCAACTAGACACCCAATACCAGTGAACGACACGCCACCTAGGAGGCGAGCACCGAATCGTACAGGAATTCGGTCCAAGATCTCGACAAGACCACCGACGAGGAGAATGAGCAAGAGCGGCTGAACGAAAATCAGCTGCCTGGCAAGAATCGGATAATGGCCGGAAATATCCAGCAGCCACACCAGTATGACTGAGGCAAGGATCGATAACCAGATTGGCAGCATTTCATGTTTTGGTCTACGGATGAGGTGTAGACCGGCACCAGCGATTCCGAGAATCGCCAGCAACATACCTAACGGGCCGCCTGGCAAGAACTCCTTGAGTGTTTGATACAGGAATGTCCAGGATAAGTCGGGCGGTGCCCAGCCCTTCGGCTGACCGACAAAATCCCACAGAACCCATGGGACGTAAAGCAAGACGACCACAAGAGCGGTGACAAGTGCTGGGATGATTTGGGACTCGCGGCGAACCTGCCGCTGCCCCTTAATTCCAAGAACAATCCATCGAACAAGTGATGCTAAAGAGCAATACAGGACGGCAAACGCAATGTATGGGTGAGCGTAACATCCTAAAGCACCAACTGCACAATACGCAGTCCAAGCCCGACCGCTCTTACGCTCGGTTGCTATTATCCAGGTGTAGACTACCGCCAGATAACCGGCCACCAAGATGGCGTAGAACTTGACCTCGGCAGAGTAATGCACGTGGAACGTGGAGAGCGATAGGAACAGCGCGCCGAGAAGACCAGCTTTCGACCCAAACAGCTTGCGCCCGAGCAGATAAGTCAGGACAACCGAGAACATGCCCCAGATTCCCGAGTAAGCACGTAACGACGAATCGCTAGTCCCCGCGATGGCCTGCCAGAAATGCCGGAGAAGATAGTCCAAAGGAGGCGCGCTCAGGTGACTTCGTGCTCCGAGAATGATATCGCCCAGGTTCTGCAATTGGGCAACCTGTGCCACCGCCACTTCATCTCCCCAGAGACACCGGTAGTCAAGGTGGTAGAACCGCCAGAAAGCGGCTAGGCCAAGGATAACGGTCAGCGCTAGCGCTTCGATGAGGACGAGAGACCTGCTTCTCGCCCACGCGGCAAGTACCATCCGCTCTGATACTCTTCGATTGAATGTGGTAGCTTCCTCTTGCATGTTCCCTGTCTCATGGACGATGTCCAAGTTCGTCCGGTCAGGCCAGTAGATTCCGCCGGTCCCCAAGATACTAATCGAAGGAGGTGAAAGCGATCGGGAGGTGCCCGGAATGGACGACTGTCACGGTGGGTCAGGGACAATAGATGTCAGCGGTCGGCCCTGTGAAATGCGAAGTAGGCAGCGCCTGCGGTTTCGCGGATGGTCGCTTGCTGATTACCTTCTGCTACATGCTCAGATCCCGCCGGGACGGAGGCGTGTTAGGATTCCGGTGCACTACCAGTGTCAAGCGATTGATGTGGAGGCTTACTCAAACTGACTACGCCCGAGCGCTTTCTTGTGGATCACATTCCAATGACCCAGCAAAGCATACCGCACGAGCTTCTCCGTTTGGGCCGCGATTACGCCGGCTTGGTGTGGTATCCGCCGGTAAAGCGGGTGGGACGCCGTGTACTCAGCAGCAATCGCCCGGTGTTCAAGATTGGCCACGGGACGTATGAGCGTTGTCTTAGACGCACCATGAATCCGAAACGCTCCCAGTGGCACCGGCACGTGTTGAACGCGCACCCCTCTTGAAAGCAACCTCGTGTAGTATTCATAATCGAAACAGAACCGGAGGTCCTCTCTCAGATAACCCACATGATCGAGGAGGTCCCGCCTCATCAAGGCGCTCTGATTGTGAATCTGGATCCCGATGTACAACTCCGTAAGGAGGCTGGCCTGCGTGCGCCGGATGTCGCAGACCCGCTCGCTTTTCTCGTCTATGATCACGATATCACCATAGACGACACCGGCCCGCTTACTGATCCCCATGCGCACTAGAGAGAAAAGGGCTCCCGGCAAGTAACAGTCGTCGGAATTCTGAAAGCCGACCCATTCGCCGGTCGCCTTTCTAAACCCCTTGTTGATTGCATGTGCCTGCCCGTTGTCCGGCTCACTCACCCAGTAGGCGAGCTGGTGTTCATGTTTTCGTATGATGTCTACGCTGCCGTCGGTAGATCCCCCGTCGATAATGATGTACTCGAGATTGGGATAGTCTTGGTTGAGAACGGATGTGATAGTTTCTTCCAGGAACCGTGCCTGGTTGTACGAAGGGGTTATAACGCTTATCTTCGGCCAAGGTGACCGGACTGAGATGACGTCTGGCGTCCGAGCCATATGAGTGTCGTTCGGCAAAGTGCTTCTCTTTTTCCTTTCGTCAGGATCGGAGCTGGGACCAGTTCAGAGCTTACGTGCCAAAGTTAAGTGCTCGCCTCGGTTACGTCAGTGGTGGTGTCGCAAGGAGCACCTCGTCCTCGCCGGTCAGAGCACGGTCTGCTATGCGTCGATAATGTGCTCGGAAGATTCGGGCAGTTCGGTCCCACGAAAACCTGCCGACCCTGCAGCGCCCACGTCTCACCAGCGTCTCCCTCAGCAGCTCGTCAGTCCACAAACGTCGAATCGCATCGGCAATCTCCTCTGGATCATCAGGATCGAAAAGGAGAGCTGCATCTCCAGCTTGCATGGGTAACGATGTCACGTTCGAACAAGCGGTTGGAATGCCAGCAAGAAACGCCTCACCAATTGGCAAGCCCCACCCCTCGAAGTAACTAGGAAACACCACGCCACGCGATAGACGGTAAAGACAGTAGAGTTCTCTTGAAGTGACGAAGCCCAGAAAGTGAACTTGGCCCGCGAGCTCCAGTCTTCGCATCTCCTCTTCTATCCTTGGATAGAAGTCGTTGAGATACCCTGAGCAGACAAGTGGAATAATCAGCGCTTGCCGGTCACGGAGCGTGGCAAGCGCTCTCATCAGGCCAATATGATTCTTGTGAGGCCAGGTCTGGGCCGGGTAAAACAGAAAGGTTTCGGGTAGGTTATACTTCCTCTTCGTCGCCACTACCTCCTCTCGCGACGGTACGTGGTAAGCTGAAAGCGCTGGCGCCATAGGAACAACCCATACTTTGTCTTCCTTTAGACCATAGTGCCGGATCAGGTCCTGCTTGCACCATGACGACGATACCGAAACCATACTTGCTTGCTGACAGAGCGCCCGATACGCTATCTCTCTTCGCATTCGAACGTGTGACTTGAAGAAATGCGGTAGGTGTAAGTGCTGAAGGTCCCAAGGTTGGTAGATACTAGGCAAATCGGTGAGGAATCCTCCTTGTGTAGGAAAGTGGACGATATCCACTGCCGCTCTTTCGACTATTCCATCCGACTTGGGCAGGGTAACCCGGCGGCGTTCGGCCGCGCATCTAATGGCGTCCCAAATGGGCTCCATCGCTGGGAAGTTCGACAGTACCCACTTCCCCCAGGCCTGCCATCGGCGTGGTTGACGGGGTCTCGGTCCTTGAAGAACTTGACATGGACCATAGACATATGGCCGAATCCATGAGTCGGCTCCTGCATGAGTAAGGAAAACGTACTCTTCCTCGCCATCATGGAGGTTTGACAAGCCATGTGCGAGTCCAATCACCGCCTGTTCCACCCCACCTGAGACTCTGCTAATTAGACGGGCATCTATGCAAACGCGCAAAGAGGGCATGGCTCTGTCAGTCTCATTTGGCCAATTCGCTAGCTAGACGGACAATACCGTTGCACTGTCAGGGTTTCTCTGCAAGAAAAGAGTACATCCGGCCTGGGAGCGGCCGCTTGATCCATAACCAGACCAGACTGCTCACTCCTGGCAGGGTACCGGCTACACCACCCAGTGGTCCCAACTTCTCCTGAAGCCTTCGCCGGGGCATGCATTCTAGGTCCTCTTTCGTCTTAACCGCCGGGAATGCATTGATTACTGTGTCCCAAGGGCCGAACACTTGCTCCAGCTCTAAGCCAGCTGCGCGGATCGCACCAACATACTTGTCCAGAGGAAAGGCGTTTTCCCCGCCAGCTAGCCTGTGGATAGCATGGTCCCTGAGGAAGGCAGCCAGTTGCCGCTCGTCGTCAACCACGTGCTCGCGGCAGGCCATGAACAATCCTCCATGTTTCAGAACCCGGGCGCACTCACGCAGCACTGACGCCAGGTCCTGCACGTGGTGCAACACCTGGCGTGTATAGACTACATCGACCGCTTCGTTAGTGAGAGGGATGTTCTCTCCGACCGCGGCGACCACGTCAATTGGCAACCCCGCTACAAGCCGGCAGATCGCGCCACGGCCTGCCTCCGCACTCGGATTAGGCTCCACGGCATATACGCGTCTGGTTCCAGAATGGGCGAACGCATACGACGCTATGCCGTTCCCTGCCCCGAGATCCAATACGCAGGCTCCCTCCAAGCGCCCGCCAAGCAACCGTCGCACTTCCCCGAACTCCGCCGAGACACGAAACTGCTCTGCTGATTCTAGCACATTTGCATCGAGATAGGAGTCCCGAACGAGCTCTAAGGACCTGGGGTCGTTTCGTAGACACCGTATGACTTCGTCCAGAGTCATCATCTGATACCGCTCATCCGGATGGAAAGTACGTTTCTCGAACTATGTCGCGTTCCTAGGACTCTGGGATCCTGTGAGCGCCTCAGGGCCGCCGCGTTCACAACCACATCTACCACTGCCAACACCGCTTGGCCCCCTTCAGCAGCACGTGTCCCATCTGCCTGAGAACCCACGGACGGATTACTGAGTATGGTGAAACAAGGGCAGCATATCGAAGCAGTAACTTGCGTGACAGCGGCTCCCTGGCTAACGAAGGACTATCATCCGATTCGACAGCCTCGATAACCTGGTTCGCAAAACGATTCCAATTGAAGTGAGTATCGAGGGCATCCCAATTGGCCTGCTGCATCTCATTTAGTCGTTCCTGTGGCAAGAACTGAAGCCCTTTCAGGATCTCAACGGCCTGAGGAGCGTCGTCGAGAGGGATATTGGGTATCCCCGGATAGCCAACGTATCCACTTTGAACGGTGCACACTGGAATCAGCCCCCAGGCCATCGACTCCAGAATTGTGGCCGGATTGGCATCAGCTCTGCCGACTGTGAGCATGAAATCGTATTGGGAGATCACATGTTTTGCCCCTGGACCACTGAAATCGTGACGGCCCAGGGCGGTTAGTCCGGGGATATCCCGCACGCCGCTCCCAATCCAGCCAATCTCAGTATCAGGCATCAGCCTAGCTATCTCGCTGAGATAAGCGGTGTTCTTGTACCATGCCGTGTGGCCGATGTAGAGGAAGCTCCGTCGCCCGGGTTCCTTGAACCGCTTCTTCAGAACCGGGAAGTCGGCCCGGTCCACGGCCAGATCAACGTGGACCATTTTGGGAAACCAGTGAGAAAAGGCTGAATGGCCTGCGGACGAGTACCAATGATTACCCGTAATTGCTAGGTAGAGATCACATCGTGGCACAATGGGATCCAAGAAGGCAACCTGCGCCAAGTCTCCATGACAGTACGGAGACAGAATAATAACGCGTTTCCAACCTTGCTGCTTAGCACTCCGTCGGAACACTGTCCATGGCGCCGGATGCGGATGGCCCAATAGGACATCATCAGGGCCAGGTCTGGCTACTTGAGCGCTATCCCACTCATAATGGACAACACGGTAGTGATTGCTCAAGCGGCGGCCCACCTCACGTCCAATCGCGTCAGGACACGAGATAGCCGATCCGTGCGGATAGACGAAATGAACGGTAGTCAAGTCACGAGCCTACGCTACTTGCTTCCGGCGATCCGTCGCCCTATCCGGCTGTTGGTGCAACCCATATCAAGACGGGGACGCTGGCGCTGCGGCCAAAATTATCAGTTGTTTCACTCAACATGCTGCAGCCTTGATCGGGCCTGGGTCCAACTGATCATCAGGCAACAGTACGTTTGCCGGTCGTCGCCTCGCTGAACGAGCCCATTGATGACAGCAATCTCGGAAGATAAAGGCAGGCAGGAACCAGTATGAACAGCACCTGGGCCGCTACAGTGCCAAAGACGACGCCCGGGATTCCGATCTGGCGAACAAGTACAATCGACATCACCAGATTCCCTGTCCCCATGAGCAGGGCACAGACTACCTGAAACCTTATCACGTTGGCCCCGTTGAGGAACATCGCCAGCGGCCCACTGAAGCTGTTTAGGATCGTCCATAAGCATAGTCCAAGCAAAAGTAGGAAGGATGGAGATACTCCCGAACCAACCCAGAGGCGAATAATCTCGGAGCCAAACACTAAGAGGAGCCCTGCTGCTGGCACGTTCACAAGCAGTCCCATCATTATCGATCTGGTCAAGGTTCTTCTTGCCCAATTAACGTCGCCTCGAGCGATGGCTTCACCATAGGCTGGCCAGAGTGGCGTTAGTACGAAGCTTAGAACCATCGGCGTCAACGAGAACAGCTTCAGTGGGACCACATACTGCGTAACCGCTTCCGCACCCAATATCTGTGCCAGCACAATATTGTCGGACTGATACCCTACGGTGATAGCGATCTGAAGAGCGAGAAAGAGCAACCCAGTGCGCAAGACGAGCCCCGCCGCGGTAGCAGTAACGTTGCGCGGGTGCGGTCGCAACCAAGGTCGCTTGAATCCGAACAGCGCGAGACCATTCAAAAACAGAGCGAAAACCGGGGCTCCGGCCATGGCTAGCACTAACCATGGCAATCCTGCGTTAAGACGGATTGCCAGTAAGACGCCCGCAAGTCCCAGAAGGTTACCGCCTGCGCCCCAGAGGCTATTGCCGAACCCCTCCTGGTACCCCATTCGTACTCGTTCAGCGATGCCCAGCGGCATGTTTGCTGCAAAGCAAACGATAAACACCGCTATGGCTGGCCCAACCTCCTGGTCTGCCTGCTTCGACGTGATGTTGAAAACCCTAGACCACGGGACAACCGAATACGTCAACGTAAACAGTGCGAGCAGAATTGCTGCGACTGCAGCTAGCATAAAGAAAGCGCTGGCCACGTATTTCGCCGCTACAGCGTGATCGTCCTTCCCATTCGCGTCTGCAATCGCATTGAGCAACCCATTGCCCATTCCCAGGTCCGCGAAGCCAAGCATAGCAATGACAGAACTCATTGTCATCCATACGCCATACCGTTCGCTTCCCAAATAACCGAGCGTTAGTGGTACACAAGCCATTGCTGTGAGAACAGCAATGCCCTTGGCAATAACGGAACCAACCGCTGTCAGAGCAACGCGCCGATACCGCTCCTTCGCACGGCCCTCCTCGGAAGACGTATCGAAAGGTTCCAAACGTAGGAACGCCCAGGTATTGATTGCTCGATGCCTCGTCTCTCTAACCAAAGACTCTAATGCGAGCGTGATATCCTCTATCATGTCCAATGCGCTATGTGGTTCTAGTTAACCCCCTACAATCGCGTATACGTGGGTCAAGCCTACAGTATGGGTCAAGCCTACAGTATAGGTAAGCAAAGAGGTACGCCTCCCCTCACCATGAAAGGGGACATAGCCCGGATTGAACACATGGAAGAGGAACTGCCCATTCACGTCAATGTCAGTTTCAATTCCTCTCATAACGGCTGAATGCCCGCGGGATCCTTGATGTACCACGCGATTGTCTCTCGGAGACCTCTCCGGAATGGTGTCGTGGCCCTGAACCCAAACTCAGTTTCTGCAAGGCTGACAGCCAGCTTCCGTCTCGGCTGTCCATTCGGCTTGGTTGTGTCCCAAACGATCTCGCCCTCAAACCCCGTGACCTTGGCAATGGTCTGCACCAGATCCCTGATGCTAATCTCGAACGCGCTGCCCAGGTTCACAGGCTCGCTCTTGTTGTACCGTTCGGTCGCCAGGACGATGCCCTCCGCGGCGTCTTCGACGTAGAGGAATTCGCGGGTCGGGCTGCCGTCGCCCCAGACGACGATCTGCTTGTCGCCGCGCTCTTTGGCGTCTAAGCACTTCTTGATCAGCGCGGGGATGACGTGAGAGGAGTCGGGGTCGAAGTTGTCGCCGGGACCGTAGAGATTCACCGGCAGCAGGAAAATGGAGTTGAAGCCGTATTGCTTGCGATAGGCTTGCGACTGCACGAGCAACATTTTCTTCGCCAGGCCGTACGGAGCGTTCGTCTCCTCTGGATAGCCATTCCAGAGGTCTTCTTCCTTGAAGGGCACAGGCGTGAACTTGGGATAGGCGCAGACAGTGCCGAGGGCGACGAACTTCTGAACGCCCGCGAGCCAGGACTCATGCAGGAGCTGCGCGCCCATCATCAGGTTGTCGTAGAAGAATTCGGCCGGATGGGCGCGATTGGCGCCGATGCCGCCGACCCGCGCAGCGAGATGGATGACAATATCTGGCCTGGTCTTCGCCAGCAGGCGGCGGATCACTTCGATCTGACGCAGGTCGTAGTCTTTGCTGCGGGGAACGAAGATGTCGTCGGCGCCGTGCTGGCGAAGCTTCTCGACGACGAACTTGCCGAGAAAGCCGGCGCCGCCAGTTACCACCACGCGCTTGTCGCGCCAGAATTCATGGCTATCGGGCCATTCGCTAGTCATCGGCTCCTCCTTTCACACGAGGACTCAACACGGAGACACAGAGACACGGAGAAGGAATGACGAAGTCAGAAGGATGAAGCATGAGTTGGGCCGGATTGTCAGGTTCATCCTTTTTGTCATTCCTGTTAATCCTGTCCGGGCCATCCGCGCAAGTAATGTAACGGATGGCGCTTTGTGAGCCTTCAACCGCCCGCAAAATGGGCTTCGACGGCCCGGACCGCCCGTCCGGCGGCCCTTTCGGCCGCTTCGGCTTGCGACGCTGTGTAGCTCTCGCTGGGCACGGCCGGCGAGGGCAGACCGTTAGGATAACGCGTGGGCACGTGAAACTGATCTAGCAACGCGGCGTCGTCCTGTAACCTGGTCAAACTTGGACTGTGAGGCATGGCACGTTTCAGCAGGTCGGTTACCGAATGTCCCAGCACCACCCGGCCGCCTTGGCTGTGCAACAGAGCCTTCAGCGCCCTTTCGGCGGCCTGCTGAGCGTGGAAACAAGCCGCCGCGAAGTGGCCGGCTTGGCCGTAAGGCGTTAGTCACCGCCAGGTCAGACCGCGCTTCCTTCAGCCAGCGTTCCGCCTCAAGCCGCGCGTTCATAGAGTATGGCTCCTTCTTGGTGCACGACCCATCCCAGCCCTACCTCGCGCATATTCTCGAACTCTTCCGGAGTATAGACGAGCACCTCCACGGCGCGTCCGAAGCGCACGACATAGGGGACGACCTCTTGCATTCTCTCCAGAAAGGGCCGCTCGCTGCGCTTGATCACTACTACGTCGTAGTCGCTGTATTCGTCGGCTTCGCCGCGCGCTCGCGAGCCGAAGAGAATGATCTGTTCCGGGTCGTAGCCCTTCAGGCATTCTACTAACCGGACTAGATTGGGGTCGCCGGATTGCGCCGGGTCTAATCGTCTCATTCAACCGCTCGAGCGTTCAAACGTTTGAACGTTCTCCAGCGGCACGCTCTCGTTCCAGATCTGGGTCATGAAGCCGTCGCCGGCCTGGATCCGACGGGTGACTTCTCCCTCCGGGAAGACCAGCACGTCGACGCCGATGGGTAGGTCGAAATAGGACTGGAAGAGCCGGATCTGGGCCAGAGGGTCGATCGGCCTGGCGCCGCGCAGGACGATCATCACGTCCGCGTCGCTGGTTCCGGTTTGATCGCCACGCGCGATCGAACCGAACACGCGCACCGACACCACTTCCGGGTGTGCCCGATGAATCCGCTTGGCGATGGCGGATAACCGGCCGAGCAGCTCATCCCGGTTGATGAAGATGGTCTTTACAGAACCGGATAAGCTCTCCTGCCGCACCAACGGCCTCTTTTGCCTTTTGTTCATTGAAATAGTCGGCTGGCTTTCCCTCAGGAAAACCATTTGGATAGCGAGTCGGAATATAGTAAGCGTCCAGGAGTTGCGCGTGCTCGATCATCTTCTTGGGCACGGTGACGCCCTTGAACTGCCGGAGCATTGGCGTGATCGCGTGACCCCAGACCGTGAACCCCCGGTTCATCAGCAGGGCCTTCACGGCCTTCTCGGCCGCTTGCTGCGCCGTGAAGCAAGCCCATTCCCAGTACGAGTATTGTACATCGATCTGGGCTCGCTGCAAATCCCGTTCCGCCTGATCGAGCCAGTCCTTGTAACGGCTCACTCCAGGAGGTCCTTGAGGAAGAGGGGGTCGTGGGCCGCCTCTTCCCACTGGGCGCGTCTGGCCTGTCGCGGTAGCTCTCTTAGCTCCTTGATCAACGCTCGCTCTATGAAAGCGTTTTTACTCGGCGCCACTCCGTTGGCCACAGCTTCCTCCACAGCAGCCAGAACTTCCTCATGTATGGCGAATGTCGCCTTCTTTAGCCTAACCGGCATCGCTTTCGCCTCTGTACTGCTCGCGTACTTACATGGTACCGTGTGACCACAAGCATTGCAAGCGTGCCCAAGCGTTGAGCTACTCAACGTTTGAATGCCGGCTGGCCACGCTACCGCCCATTCGGCGTTCCCTGGTTTTTCTCCGGAACCCCTACCGGTTCGTGCTTGACGTTGAACGCTAAACGCGGATACTTGAACGCCTAACGCTCCAGTCTAAGGCCTGACTCCCGGGGGCAACTGGCAAACCTGACGCGCCTTCGCGTCACGCTGCATAGAGCACCTTGCCCCATTCAAGCGCTTTCCTGACGAACGACGCCGGCACGGTCGCCGCTTCAGTCACCTCTCGACGGGTCATTACCAGCAGTTGTAGGAGCGGTCAGCCCCCGCGAACACGCGTATGCCTTGCGCGCACGACGATAGCGTGGCTCGTCCGACTCGGTAAGCACGATCAGGAGGTCTATGTCGCTCTCTTCTGTCGGCTGACCGTAGGCATGAGACCCCAAAAGGATGATCTGCTCCGGGTTCAAACACCCTACTAGTCGCCCGGCCACTTCTTCGAGTACGCCCGCCGGTATTTCTTTCATCCTTCCTCGTATTGCAGCCGAATCTAGGTGACGCGCTGTAGCTGTTCGGCGTCGAGCTGTACCGGCACTAGCCGGCTGACAATAGATACCAGAACGCGCGAGCGGCCGGTGGGCGAAAGCGTGCCGTCAAAGATGGCCTCCAGCCCGTCGAATGGCCCACCGATGATCTTCACCCGGTCGCCAGACCGAAACCTGGGCTGGCGGTAGTACTCGTTCTGATCCACGCGTCGGCGGATCTCCTCGACCAGTCCGTCCGGAAGTGGCGTAGGGATCCCTTCGGATCCCAGAAAATAGGCCACGCCGGGTGCCGAACGCGACATCACCCACTCCGGTGTTCGCGGGTCCAGCCAGACGAAAAGGTAGCCGGGGAAGAGGGGCTCTAGCTTGCCCGCCGCTCCCCTTCGCCGTTTTGACGTGATCATCGGAAAGTAGGTCTCCAACCCTCGCTGTTGCAGCACTGTAGATGTTTGGATCTCCTGCCTTGGCTTGGTCTTCGCCACGTACCAGGCATGCCGACGCTGATCGGCTTGGGTTTCCTCCCGCCAAGCATTTGCCGAATCGGCTTCCTCACTTGACGCTAAACGCTCACCGTTCGTCGGCGTTAGAGCTTCAGTGTTCAATCTGTCTCACCCTTTCACCGCTTCCACGGGAGAACGCTCGACGTTGAAGGTAAGCTGTCCTTCGGCCGCTGGCTTTCGCCACCATTCGAGGGCAAAGGCGCCGACAATACCGACCAGCAAGCCCAAAGCACCGGCCAGGCCAGCATTCTTCACCGTGCCCCGGCTGAGCGGGTTGTCGGGCGGCAGGGCCTGGCTAGCCATGGTGATCTGCCCTTTGGCCCCCTGGCTGGCTAGGCGCACCTCTTCGGTCTTAAGCGACACGGTCGAATAGGTATCTTTGGCCACATCTCGCGCCAGAGTCAGACGGTCCAGCTCGTTCTGCCCGCGCTGCACCTGTCCCTGCAAGCTAAGGATCTGGGGCGTAATCTCGTCAAGGCGGGTGCCGATCGCCGCAGACCTGGCTTTAAGGTCCGACGCGAGGCTCTCTAAGAGCGCCTGCATTTCGCCGACGGTCTTATCCGAGACTGCTTCGCTCCCGCTGATCTGGACCTGGACGGGGTTGCTCGCGGCCGTCATCAGCACCGTAGTGCCGACGGTTGTCGAAGCAGTGGGAGTAGTGGGGGTATCGATGGCCCTGACCTCCAGCAGTAGGGCCGTCAGGCCATCGGCAACGCTCACCCGTTCGCTCGGAGGGGACATCGCCAATCTCGTCCGGAAGCCATCTATGCTAGTGACCAATCTATTGATGTTCTCCCTTTCGGCAAGGTAGGTTTGCTGGTTCTGCTGCAGGACCTTCAACTGGGTTTTCAGGACGTCCAGGTCGCTGCGCGCCTGGAAGTCTGCAAGAGCCGTTTCTGCTTGCGTAAGGGTCCCGCTCACCTCAGCCAGCCTGGCCTCGAAGTAGGCCACGTCGCCCTCACTTTGACCATACACCTCTCGGGCATGGGTCACCAGCGTCTGGGCCCAGCTATTGGCGATCGCCGCCGCCTGCTGAGGATTTGAGGCGCGGACTTTCAGCGCCACGAGGCTGGGGTCCGAGGTTGCCTTGGCGCTGAGCATTCCGCGCAGGCCGTCCGCAGTCTTCACGCTTGGCGGCAACTCGCCGGAGGCCGAGGAAAGCACGCCGGCAACTACTTCATCGCCAGTGGCCAGAGAAATCAAAGCCTTGGATAACGGCGCCACATCTTGAGGCGCACTAGTCGTGATCTTCGGATCGAAGTTCATCTGATACTGTGGCTTGGTCACGACGATCATTGCCGTGGCTTCATAGGCCCGCGGCTGGAGGAAGCTGTAGACCACCGCCACCAGCGCGGCCAGAATAGCCAATCCCGCGATCATCCACCAGGAGCGGAAGATCACCTTTACGTACTCCCGCAGGTCTATCTCATCATCGGCAAAGCTATCCAACGGCATGGAGTTGCCCAAGGTTATCGTCTCCTTCATCACGTCGAACGCTGGACTCTAGTAGTTATCGGTTACCAGGGGGCCCGTTTCGCCGCCCTGTAGCCAATCTCGGTCCTGAACAACGGCTAACGAGCAACTACCTAGACACATCTGTTTCACTTTTTTGGCCATACCCGATCGGCCTTTGAGATGTGGGAGCACTTGATCTGGTGCTGCAAGAGGCGCTGCAGCGGGCCTTTCACCACATGTCGAGACTCCAGGGGAGCCTGGCCCTGCTTAAGAATATGGGAGATCGTGCCAGTTTCCGATATCCTCGGTTCAACCTTGCCAACCTCCTCGATCTCGAAACGTTCGCGCCATGCCTTGCTCACCAGATCCACAGGTCGACTATGGCCTAGCTTGGCGGTGACTTGCGCATCACCCGACAAGCGTCGTCCAAGACCGAACACGGCTATCTCCTCGTGTTCTGCGGATGATGCTGCCAAGGATGGGCTTGATCGAGCGCGCGCATAGTAGCACAGTGTTTCACAGTGTGTCAAGCAGTTAGTCTCCAGTTAGTCTCCAAAGCGACCTAGATAACGGAATCTCTACGATGAATCTGTTGTCTACCGCGCTAAGGTCGGCTGCTCGCGGGCGCCCGTCCGCTGCTCAGTCTCTGCCCTGCGTGGTAACGGAGCAGAAGCCTCTACTACCGCCACGAGGTCCTTCTTGTAGAATAGCCACTTCCGCCCCACCTTGCGCCCGACGAGGCGACCAGATCGCATCAAGCGGTAGATCGTCGATCGGCTGATGCGTAGGTACTCTATCGCCTCCGGCAGATCCAACAGCAGCTCATCATCACGAATCCTTGGCATGATCCCTCCCGGCACTGCGACGTCGGTCACAGCATATCATCAGGATGTACCCTGGTGTGCCTGGGTGTAGTTGGGGCATTCACTACGTATCACACAGTGTCCCTGGGTGCCTGCTTGCTAGGTAGGCATTATACCAGGGAAGGGATCGGTTATGCGACCGGTACTTTCTTCCTAGGAAGGCAGAGGCCAGAATGATGAACTCCAGAGTCTCCTTCATCGTTTATTATTTGTTACTCCGCATTCCGAACGGTGCGTGCTTCTGGTATGATATGTGACAGACCATCCGTCGCATTGGCTGATTGACCGAACTGAGCACGAGCAGCTAATGGCAGCGGGAACCGGCCAAAGCCTTGACTCTGTGACGAAGCTACGGCTGATTGAGTTTTCTATGTATCGGCGAGTAGGAGCAGCTCCTGCGATTGCGGGAACGAAAGGGGATCTACCGGATGAGAATACTAGTAACCGGGGGCGCAGGCTACATTGGTTCGGTCGTCACCGAGCAATTGATTCAGCAGGGTCAACAGGTCGTCGTTTACGATAACCTCTACCAGGGGCATCGCGCGGCAGTGCATCCGCAAGCGACCTTCGTCAAGGGCGACCTTGCCGACCGGGCATTGCTGCGACAGGTGTTCGACGAGCATCCCTTTGACGCAGTGATGCACTTCGCCTCGCACACGCTGGTCGCCGAATCGGTAGCGCAGCCGTTCATGTACATCGGCGACAACGTGATCAACGGCCTGAATCTGCTGCGGGAGGCCGTTCAGCACGGGGTGCGACGCTTTATTCTCTCTTCCACGGCCAATCTATTCGACCAACCGGAAAGGATGCCGATCGACGAGGAGGAGCGGATCATCCCTGGCAGCCCCTACGGCGAGAGCAAGTACCTGCTAGAGCGCATCTTGTCTTGGCTCGACCGCACCAGCGGTTTGCGCTACGCCGCTCTACGTTATTTCAACGCGGCGGGGGCTAGCCCCCGTTATGGTGAGCACCATAATCCCGAGACGCATCTGATCCCCATTGTCCTGCAGGCAGCGTTAGGACAGCGCGAGAGGGTGGAAATCTTTGGCCACGACTATCCCACCCCCGATGGAACCTGCGTGCGCGACTACATCCACGTGATCGACCTGGCCCAAGCGCATATTCTAGCGCTGGCAGCGTTAGAGAAGGGTAGCCGCGTCTATAACCTCGGTAACGGGCAAGGTTTTAGCGTCCTTCAGGTAATCGAGACGGCGCGTGAGATCACCGGCCGGCAGATACCGGTGGTCTTTGGACCGCGGCGACCGGGCGACCCGGCAACCCTCGTCGCCAGTTCTGAGCGCATCCGATGCGAGCTTGGCTGGGCGCCACAGTACCCGTCCCTACGCGAGATTATCCGCACCGCCTGGGATTGGCACATGGCGCATCCAGCCGGCTACACCGACGGATCGTAGGCAGTTGATGGTTGGCAGTCTCGGTCAATAGCATCCCTCCTACATCCGGTAATTCGGCAGGCGATGCCGGCAAGAGCTTGCTGTTGACAAAGCAAGGTCCGCTTGTATAATGGAGGCGCAGAAACCTGACAATCACTCTGTGGGGAAGAAGTTGAGCCAGCTGAGCGGGATGACCCTTGGCCAGTACCGATTGATCGAGCAGATCGGCCGAGGGGGCATGGCCACCGTCTACAAAGCCTACCAGGGCTCACTGGATCGGATGGTCGCCGTGAAGATCCTGCCGGTTGGCTTTGCGCATGATGCTGGCTTCCTCGAGCGGTTTCGCCGCGAAGCGACGGCGATTGCCAAGCTCCGCCACCCCAATATCCTTACCGTCTACGATTTTGGCGAGGATAACCACCTCACCTACATCGTGATGGAGTACGTGCCAGGAGGCACGCTCAAGGAGTGGCTGGGGCAGCCTCTTCCCATGGATTGGACCGCCGAGATCGTCCGCCAGATTGCCGATGCCCTCGACTACGCCCATAGCGAAGGGATCGTGCACCGCGACGTCAAACCGGCGAATGTGCTCATGGCCCGCAGTGACTGGGCGCTACTTTCCGACTTCGGCGTGGCCAAGATGGTCGAGGGGTCGGCCGTGAACCTAACCGGCGCCGGCGTAGGCATCGGCACGCCAGAGTATATGTCACCCGAGCAGGGCCAAGGCGGTGCTATCGACGGGCGCAGCGACATCTACTCGCTGGGGATCATGCTTTTCCAGATGCTCACCGGCTCCTTGCCCTACACAGCCGATACGCCACTGGCCGTAGTCATGAAGCATATCACCGGGCCACTGCCTATGCCCCGGACGCTGAACCCCAACATTCCGGAGGCCGTGGAGAGGGTGATCCTGAAAGCCACGGCAAAGAACGCCAGCGGCCGCTATCAGACAGCTGGCGAAATGGCGCAGGCCCTTCGGCTCGCCGTGCAGGAACCGACCACTAAGGGGACCGGGGTACGCCAGAAGGCCAGCGGCGGCCAGCAGACGGGTACGGTGGTAGATGCGCAGCAGCATGAATGGCCGGCAGAGGAGGAAACAGAGAAACGGGAATCTCGATCCTCTAGTAACATGGTGCTGGTCATCGGCGGAGGGGTGATCGCTTTCCTTTGCCTGTTGATCATGGCCAGCAGCGCCGCGTTTGTGGTTATTGCCAATAACAGCGCGAGCACCGCCACCAGTACCGCGCTGGCCTGGGGAGGCCTGCCATCGCCGACAACGAGATTAATCGCGCCAACGGCCCGTCCAGCCACGCCGGTAGCGTCTCCCACCGCCCTCCCGACGACCATGCCAGCCGTCGCCAAGGGGGCGCTCCTGTTTTCCGACGACTTTACCAACAATAGCGCCGGTTGGCACACCAACGCCGATGAGAGCGCCGCTCGCTCCATTGACGGGGGCCAGTACCACGTCGTCGTCAGCAAGACCAGTTGGCTGGCTTGGGGCACCCCTGGCGCGGACCGTCGCTTCCAGGACTTTGTCCTAGAAGTAGCCGCCAATCCCGTAGAAGGCCCGGAAAGCAATGGCTATGGCGTGTTGTTCCGGTACTCAGATAACCGCAACTTCTACAGCCTGGAACTCTCCAGCGTCAGGGCCTACCGCTTCCACAAGAAAGAGAACGACAACTGGGTCACGATGACCGAGTGGATCAAATCGGGAGCAATCAAGGGCGGCAACCAGGTCAACACCATCAGGATCGCCGCCACGGGCAACTCATTTAGTTTCTATGTGAATGACACGCCTTTGGGCACCTATGCCGACGACTCGTTTGCCTCTGGCAACATCGCCCTGTTTGCCGGTACTTATAAGGAAGCCGGTGTGCACGTTACCTTCGATGAGCTGAAAATCTGGGAGGCATATTAAGAGCGATTTTGGCAGGCTAGCCAGATGGGGACCCTACAATATGCCCACCCCAGCAAACGGTAGGGTTCCCCATCTGCCAAATCCATCATAGCATCGAAGGCCTGCTTTGTCAAGTATCTTTCTTTGCAATCATAAGAAGCGTTGCTAGCTACTATAGCATCCATCGCCGGCGGTATCATACCAATCTGCACCACGTCAGGAGGGCGCAGTAATGCAAGACCTCGCGGGTCGGACTATCGGGCAGTACCGTCTCATCGAGCAGATCGGTCAGGGGGGCATGGCCGCCGTCTACCGAGGCTATCAATCTGCGCTGAACCGCTACGTCGCCGTCAAAGTGCTGCCCACCCACCTGCTTCAGCAGAGCGATTTTCTCAGGCGCTTCCGGCAGGAGGCCACCGCGGTTGCCAGCTTGCGCCATCCGAACATTCTTGCCGTCTACGACTTTGGCCAGGAGGACGAGTTCGCCTACATCGTGATGGAATTCGTGCACGGGGGCACGCTTAAGGACCGGCTTGGCCAGGCCCTGAATCCGTCCCTGGCTTGCCGGATTACGGCACAGATTGCGCGCGCGCTAGACTACGCGCACCAACAAGGGATCATTCACCGCGACGTCAAGCCCGCCAATATCCTGATGCCCACCGACGATTGGGCCCTCCTCTCGGACTTTGGCATCGCCAAGATCGTGGAGTCACCGGTGGCCTACACCCAGCCGGGCGTGGGCATCGGGACCCCGGAGTATATGTCGCCTGAGCAGGGCCAGGGCCTTCCGGTCGATGGTCGCAGCGACATCTACTCGCTGGGCGTCGTCCTCTACGAAATGGTCACCGGCTCGGCTCCTTTCAGCGCCGATACCCCCCTTTCCGTCGTGCTTAAGCATATCTCCGAACCACCGCCAAGGCCGCGCAGCCTATCTCCAAACGTGCCGGAGCCATTGGAACGGATCATCCTGCGAGCGATGGCAAAACGGCCGGAGGATCGCTTTCAGACCGCGGGGGAAATGGCCGCGGCTCTCGAAGCCGCGGCCGAACCGACGCAGTTGATGTCGCCGGGCCGGGAAGAAGTCCTAGCTAGGGAGCGGGCAAGTGCTGGGTGGGCCACGCAACTGGATTCTCTCGCCGAGCCTAACGACGGGAAACCCCGTTCACCCGTCTATCTGGCGATCGGGGCGGGGGTTGCCGGCATTCTACTTCTTAGTTGTGTGGGGGGTGCAGCCGGCCTCTACTACCTGTCCAACCGCCCTTCGGGCGAGCCCACGTCTACGGTGACGATCGGTGTCGTGGCGCCTACGAGTACGACCGCCCCGCCGACTATGACAGCCCCCCTGTCGTCCACTAAGCCGCCAGCACCGAGTCCCACGGCGCAACGACCAATCACGCCGGGTCCGGCGACGCCGACACCGACCCGCGGGCCGATGCCTGTACCCGCAGCGCTGAAGGTCAGCAAGGGAGCACTGCTGTTCTCCGATGAGTTTACCAACAACTCTGCCGGCTGGGACGAGGATTCAGGTGAGACCTCTACCCGCTATTTCCAAGATGGCCGATACCACATCGTCGTCAACAAGGTCGACTACATCGCTTGGAGCAACCCCATTCAAGAGTACCGCTTCCAGGATTTTGTCTATGAGGTAGATGCGACGCCGACAGGCGGCCCGGATGACAACGCTTATGGTGTCCTCTTCCGCTACGTCGATACCGACAACTTCTACCGATTCGACATTTCTGCCGACGGCCAGTTGCGCGCGCAAAAGAAAGTGAAGGGAGAATACACCGCACTCTCGGCCTGGACTCGCTCAACAGCGGTCAAGCAGGGAAAGCAGGTCAACAAGATCGGCGTGACGGCGATCGGCGATACCTTCAACTTTTATGTCAATAGCATATACGTAGGCAGCGTCTCCGACAGTTCTCTCCCCGCGGGCAGCATAGGCCTCATTGCCGCGGCTTATGCCGAAGGAGGCCCAGGGGTCGACATCGCTTTTGACAACGCCAAGGTTTGGGAGGCCTCGCTTCAGAGGTGAGAGAGATGAAACTCCCATCATTCCAGCGAAAGCCGAAATCCAGTCCCCCGGCCGCTGTCATTCTGGCGCGAGCTAGAATTCAGGGCTCGTGAGTCATCGCCCGGAGTAAGAGAAAGGCAGAACTAGGATGGAAGCCAAACGCGTGGCTATCGTGCAGGTCTGTGTAGACGACCGTCTGGACCACGCCAAGATTCGCGCTCAGGTGGCCGAGAAGCTGCGTACGATTCACCTCTCAGCCGATCGTATCATTTTGGTCAACGAGATTGGCGGGAATTTCGGCGCAAACTTCCGCAACACTGTAGACGTTTTTCGCAGCCAGGGCGCACAGATCGTCTTCTGTGCCACGCTGCACCACGACGACTGCGGGGCAGCCGCCGCCGGGCGCCGCCAACCGCTCGAGCAGACCATCGCCGAGATCGCCGGCTACGTGGCCGGCGAGCATTTGGACTGCTCGGTCTATGCTGGCGAGATCCTGACAAACACCAACGAGGTCACCTGGCGGTAATATGATCAGCGCGGTCGCCTTGCTAGCGTGCCTACCGCCCGGCCTGCCCTTCCCCGTCGAATAGGGCTGATCTCCTAAGAGAAGGCCCTCTGCGTTGTACAGAAGTGGCCTCCTCTGGCCGGTGAGCTGCGCAGAGAGTTCGATTTCAGTCCCGGCCCTGGCCTTATCAGAGCGATCGACATGGCCGGCAACACCTTTGATCCGATCACAAATCTCTGGCGAGCTTCAGATCACTAGCAATCAATCTGTCGTTGTCCAGTGAAAATGTCACGTTAACGGTTCAGTAACTGTTCACAGTTCCATCAGTTGGCGAGGTAGCATCCAGCAGTTAGGTCGGCTGTGTGTTGACATCAGTGGTATCCTTGGGGGCATGGACAATGCTCTGGAGACGGCCAGCAGAGAAGAGTTGC
>Ga0315298_1003311_pt1 | contig 25932 bp, 11 predicted proteins | sample WHS_1_MG_FD_203077 | JGI IMG/M metagenome (GOLD analysis project Ga0315298, IMG submission 203077) | Extremophilic microbial mat communities from Washburn Hot Springs, YNP, Wyoming, USA - WHS_1_MG | ecosystem: Environmental > Aquatic > Thermal springs > Hot (42-90C) | place: USA: Wyoming... | reverse complement strand
GTCTGTCCCCATATCCCGCCCGCCATGCGCTCTTTCGGTCACCCCGTTAAAAGTTGAGAGTTGAACGTTCCATGTTGAACGTTCCTGATCGGTATATCGAAAATCGTGTCTGTCCCCATCACGGGGCGCCCCGCAGGCCTGGACCGCCCGACCAGCGCTTCCTAAGGTCCACCGGGTCAAGAGTCCGGTCGTCCAACTTCGGTGTCTGTCCCCATATCCCGCCCGCCATGCGCTCTTTCGGTCACCCCGTTGAAAGTTGAGAGTTGAACGTTCCACGTTGAACGTTCCTGATCGGTAAACCGGACATCGTGTCTGTCCCCATATCTGCGCGCCGAGCCCGCCTCGACCGTCCGACCGGCCCTTGGACAGGTCCGGTCTGTCAAAAGTCCGATTGCCCGGGCCAAATATCGTGTCTGTCCCCATATCCCGCCCATCATGCGCCCTTTCGGTCACCCCATTGAAAGTTGAAAGTTGAACGTTGGACGTTGAGCGTTCCTGATCCGTATACCGGACATCGTGTCTGTCCTCATATCCGGGTGCCGCAGCCGGCCTCGACCGACCACCGGGCGCTCGGCCAGGTCCGGCGGTCAAGAGTCCGGTCGCCCGCACAGGGTGAAACTCCGTGTCTGTCCCCTTTTTTCGGGGAGCAGTGAGGCCCAGTCTGTCTCAAGTGGCTGGCAAGCGCTTGGGCTTGGCCAGGTCAAAAAAAACCGGGCGCCCAAATATCGTGTCTGTCCCCATATCCCGCCCACCATTCGCCCTTTCGGTCACCCAGATGAAAGTTGAGAGTTGAACGTTTCACGTTGAACGTTCCTGATCGGCATACCGGACATCATGTCTGTCCCCATATCTGCGTGCCGCAGCCGGCCTTGACCGACCACCGGGCGCTCGGCCAGGTCCACCGGGCCAAGAGTCCGGTCGTTCAAACTCCGTGTCTGTCCCCATATCCCGCCCACCATTCGCCCTTTCGGTCACGCCGTTAAAAGTTGAGAGTTGAACGTTCCGCGTTGAACGTTCCTGTTCGGCACATCGGACATCGTGTCTGTCCCCATATCCCGCCCACCGCGCGCCCTTTCTGTCACCCCGTTAAAAGTTGAGAGTTGAACGTTTCACGTTGAACGTTCCTGTTCGGCATACCGGACATCGTGTCTGTCCCCATATCCCGCCCATCATGCGCCATTTCGGTCACCCCGTTGAAAGTTGAGAGTTGAACGTTTCACGTTGAACGTTCCTCATCGGCATACCGGACATCATGTCTGTCCCCATATCTGCGTGCCGAGCCCGCCTCGACCGTCCGACCGGCCCTTGGTCAGGTCCGCCGGGCCAAGAGTCCGGTCGCCGGAATTCCGTGTCTGTCCCCATATCTTGCGTGCTGCAGCCGGCCTCGACCGCCCGACCGGCACTTGGTCAGGTCCACCGGGTCAAGAGTCCGGTCGTCCAAACTTCGTGTCTGTCCCCATATTCCGCCCACCATTCGCCCTTTCGGTCACGCCGTTAAAAGTTGAGAGTTGAACGTTCCGCGTTGAACGTTCCTGTTCGGCACATCGGACATCGTGTCTGTCCCCATATCTGGACACCCCACCGACCTCGACCGTCCGACCGGTGCTTGGTCTGGTCCGGCGGGTCAAAAGTCCGGGCGCCCAAGCATCGTGTCTGTCCCCATATTCGGGGGCCAGGTGCCCCGGCACGGTCTTGAGCAGTCAAATGGGGCGGGGTGTCGGGAAGGTTATGCTTCAAATCGGTGAGCTTTGTGCGGGTAGTCTGTAAACATCACGCCCGCCCTCACGGCAAACCGGGATCAACATGGCCTTCCAACCCGCCAATTCCCGTGCGACGGTACATCGCTGGGGCGACAGCCAGTTAGTTATTGGTGAAATGAGCCATCGTGAAATGCGCCACCAAAAGCGGGAATTGAAATTGCGACCTGTTCGACGTGGAAAAGCTAATCTTTTACTGAGATCTGAATAATACCGCTTTGTCGCGCGGCGCTGAACGGGGCGACAGCGTCGGCTTGCCGGGATCTCACCGAATTGAAGTGTTGGGTGTCTTGTTTTGGTCAGGCGGGGAGTTTTCCGGGTTAGTTTCTCGCCCGCCCAAGGTCGCACAACACTACCACTCGATAACCCTGTAAAAGCGCGCAGGGAACTGCGTCGCAAACGGGTCGTGGAACAAAACCGTGCCAGACGTGTTCACACCCGTGGCAAGCGGCCCCCATGTGATCAGGTCGTTCGAGACTTCTACACGATAATTCGATCCGCTCAATCCGGTGAAACTTCCGTGGACACCGTCAGCGCTCACCGCAATGTCCTGAGTGAGTATTGGCAGCGGGTTGAGCGCAATGGCAGAGCCCGGCAGCGTGTAAAGGTCGTAGCCATCAGATGTTGTCACCTCGAGGCTTTCGACCACTATCGGCCAGACGGCTTTGAACGACGCTGTCGGCGCCACTTCAAACGTCAGCTCAGCCACAACGCCACTTGTGTTCGGCCATGCCTGGGCGCTGCTGATCGCAGCCACAATTTCTTTTGCGCCCGCGACACTGCCATTCTGGGTTCTCCATGTAACCGCAGGTGTCGGGGCAGTCGGCACCATTGCGCCTGCCCGAACCGGTTCGCGCAGGACAAGACTGTCGCCGGGATAATCGAGCTTGAACACTGCGCCGCTGATTCTCGCGGGCAGATCGTTCAATTGAACCCGGACAACAAGCGTTTCTCCAACTGCTGCTCGCATGCGATCGGCGCTGACCAGCGTTTTCGCTATGGCCCATGGCCCGCTGGACTCGACTGAGTGCAGGGCTGCCGTTGGTGACGAGTTGTTCGCGACGTCCATCAAAGCCCAATGACGATCTTGGGCCAAACCCCGGCCGACTTCCGCTGGTTTCGGCTGCGGATCAAGTCCCACAACAGCGCGCAGCACCTTTATGACGTCGCCCGAGTCAAGGGCCGGGTCTTGGCCGGCTTCTTGATTGAGATCGTTGCCGACGATATCCCACGGTCGCGCAAGGTCCAGCCCGACAAGATAACGCTGAATGACCGTGGCATCGCCAATGTCGAGCCTGTCGTTGCCGTTGTTGTCACCGCGAATCTTGCGTGGCAACACTGTTACGACTGCTGGCAACGCGTCGCTCCCGAACAAGATGCGGTTGCCCAGAGTGTCTGCGAGATCCTGCAGGTTCAGCGATACAGTTTGCGCCTGCGAAGCCGGCACACTGCGTGCGCGCAGGCTTAGAGTTCCCAACCTGACCGTACCTGCGGGAATCGCCGTGCCGGGCAGCGACAAAGTAGCCTGGATTTCGCCCGGAACATCGAGGTTAACCTGTCCCGAAGCGCCGGACACTGCATCGCTCCATGCGAAACTGGCGTTGCGGAACTGATCGGTGCTGAAGCTCATTGCGAAACTCAGGCCCGCCACGTCGCCCGGGCTGCGCAATACCAGGTCGAAATCAATCAACCTGCCTTCCTGGTCGGATTCCGGTCCAACAAGGGCAAGCTCGCGCAGCGGTTGCCATACAACAACCACATCTGCAGCGGCCTCGTTTCCGGCACTGTCGCGTCCCACGACACGAATCACGTTTTCGCCACGATGCAGGCGCACGCCGGTTTGATTGAACCTGCCTGCAGCATCGAGAGCCAATGTACCCATTGGCCGGCCGTTCAATTCCCATCTGGCGCTTTCGACCCGGGTGTTGTCTGTAACGACACCGGTTAGCGTGACGCGTTCGTCGGTGGTTGTGCCGGCCACGGGCGATTCGATCACAACCGTTGGCGGCACTGTTTCACGCTTGACGGAGAAACTCTTCAGGCCAGCCAAATCGCCTGGCAATGACGGTGGCGATCCTGCTCCGCCTGTGACGACATTGAGGACGTCGGAGGTCCCGGTTTTCCCGCCTGCGAGGACTGCTGCTTCGTAGGTTGCGCCAAACGCGGTTTCCCAAACGCGCACTTGCACAAACACGGGATCACCGGGCGCAACGAACGGAATCGTTCGGGAGGTGAACCTTTGGCACACGTACCCGGCTGCGATTCCGCTTTCAAAAGGCACCGCAGGTCCGACCGGGACCAATTGATCTGGAGTCTTGCCCGCATACAACTGGGCCAGAAACGCCGCGCCGCTTAGCTTGGTTGTGCCATCAGAGTCGTAAATCGGTGCGTCAACGCCCGAAGGCGTGGCGAGGTTGTTGAAATTGACCGTGCCACCGATCTCGGTAGGCCAGAGATACAGGACTGCGCCCGGGGTTGCGGCGGAGCCCGCCGGGTTGGTGACGACCAGAACATAGGTGCCCTGGTCCGCGAGCTGAGCCGCTTCAATGGTGAGCGTGGAATTGGTGGCGCCTTCGATGGGCACGCCGTTCTTGTACCACTGGCATGCGAGCGGCAAAGTGCCTGTGAACTCGGCGCTGAAAACAACACGTTCTCCAACATTGACCCTCGCGTACGTGGGAGCAGACGTGATCTGCGGCGCAACGTGCGTGTCGAACACCTGGAGCGCGGCGTAATCGCTGTAAACCGACCCAATCGGGTTGAGCACTTTGACCCGGTAAGTCCCGGCGTCGGACTGCTTCACGTCTGTAATTGTGAGGGTTGGACTGTTCATCCCTACAGTTGTGGTGCCGCGTCTCCATTGATAAGACAGCGGTTCAGTGCCTGCGGCGACAACGGTGAAAGTGGCGACCGAGCCGGTTACGACCATGATGCTCTTCGGCTGCAAAACGATCGTTGGCGGAATCGGCTTCGGCGCGACAGTCAGGGTGAGCAAATCCTTCGAGACTGTTCCGACCTCGTTGCTGACGGTGAGCGTGTAGGTGCCTGCGTTGTCGAAGCCAACGTTGGCGAGGCTGAGCGTGTTGTTGGTTTGGCTCGCGATCGGGACGCCATTAAACGCCCATTGATATGCCAGCGGCGGTGAACCGGTGACGCTGGCCGTGAAAGTCAGGTTCCCGCCCTCGACAACCGTCTGGGTTTTCAGTTCGGACGTGATCGCGGGCGGCGTGAGAGTGATCTCATAAACGCCTGTAACCACGTCGGACGCAGGCGCGCCGTCAACAAACACGCGTGCTTTGACGGTTGTTGTACTGGACAACCTGATCGGCTGCTCGTAAGCGGGCGACTCCGCCGTCGGCTCGCTGCCATCCAAAGTGAAACGAATCACAGCGCCGGTAAGACCGCTCGAAATGGTCAAAGATATCGACCGATCGTAGGGGCCCGGTCGTGGCATCAGCCAAATTGGCGGCAGGGCATCTGAGTAAACCAGTTGAATAATATCCGCTCCAGTGTCACTGAAGCTCGCAAGAGACGCGTTCGGATCGTACGCGAACACCCTGGAGGCGTTGTCGTCGCGGTCGTTGGATGCGTCGGTGTGACTAAGCCCGGCCGTCTCGAAAACCTGGATATCAATGAGCAAGTTGCCACTATACGGGTTATAGACGTAAGGGACCTGAAGCGGGATAACCAAATCGAATGGGTTCGGGCCTCCGGGGACCATCGGGCCTGAACTTGTCATCGTGAGTTCGCCGTCAAAAACGACGGTTGCATCAGAGCCGGTGTTTTCATCCATGGCCGTGCTGAGCTGGTCTGGCAACTTTGCTGTAGCCGACATGGTGAATCGCGCCCGGATTTTCCCATCTGTCACCGGCGTCCCGTAACTCGCGTCGCGCCGGAAGCGGAGTTCCTTGACCAGAATGGGGTGTTGCGGGAGCGTTTGGGCTCCGTACACATTCTGCAACCTCATGGGCTGGTAACCCAGAATTCCACTTTGACCATCGTCTTCCTTTTCCGCGAAACCGGGCGGAACAACAACGGACCTTGGCGCGACCGAATATGATCGAACCAGAACAGGCGAAGCGGCCACGCCATTCGTGAAGACAACCGCTCGCAGCACTGCGGATTGGGTCAGCTCTATCCCAGCAGTGTAAAGTGTCGAATCTGGCCGGGGATCGCCTGCATTCAGTGTATAGCGGATTTCAGCACCCGGAATGGTCGTCCTCAACTTAACCGTCACTGAATCGAAGTATGACCCGCCATTCGGCTCGGCGACGAGGAGCGCCGCGGGCTCTGATACGGTTACAACTTGGTTGATTGTTGGATTGGGAATCTCGGTCATCATCCCCGACGGCCATTCAACACGAACAAGGTCCACAGTGGCAGCCGTGCCGAGACCGAAAACCGCTTCTGGATGTCCGCCGGCCCAGCCGCTCGCACTGCTAATGTGACGGGTTTGCCACATCTCTTTGTCTCCGACAGTGGTTTTTATGCGTACGCGGGCGCCAATTGCCGATCGGTTCGAACCAGCGCCAATACAGCGGATCTTCAGCCAATTGTTACCGTTGGGTTCGTTGCGGAATAGAAAACTGTTTGTCCAGCCAAGATTTGAAATAAACAGGTCAACAAACCCGTCCCCGTTGTAATCGCCCGCAGCGCATCCGACTGACTGTGCTGCCTCGGCTGCGACCGCACATGCCGTGATGCGTGTGAATGTTCCGTCGCCGTTGTTTCGATACACAAAGTTCGGATGCCCCTGCCAGTTGGAAACGACGAGATCGAGCCAACCATCGTTGTCGAAGTCAGCCCATGCACAACCGTTGGACTCGCCACCGTCTGACACAATTCTGCCGTCGGTTATCCTTGTGAATGTGCCGTTGCCGTTGTTGTGGTAAAGGAAGTTGTTGCCGAGCCTGTTGGCCACGAAAAGGTCGAGCCAGCCGTCATTGTCGTAATCACCCCAATCGCAGCTTTGGGATTCACCGCCGTCATTGACGATCTCTCCGACCGTGATCTGTGTGAACGTTCCGTCTCTGTTGTTATGGTACAACCGGTTGTTTTGTCCGCCGCCGTACGCTACGAACAGGTCCAGCCAGCCGTCGTTGTCATAATCGCCCCATGCGCACCCAACTGCGGCGCCGGCTTCGGCCACGACCGGCCCTGTTGTTACGCGGCTGAAAGTCCCATTGCAGTTGTTGTGAAAAAGGTAATTGCAGTTCCATGTGTTCAGTATGATCAGGTCCAGCCACCCGTCATTGTCGTAGTCCCCCCATGCCGCGCCGTAACACTGGTCGGGGGCGATGGTTATTCCAGAGTCGGTTGCCTGGACGAATGTTCCGTCACCGACATTTCGCCAGAGGAAAGGTTGCTGCCCTGAATTGCCCACCAGCATGTCAAGATCACCGTCGTTGTCGTAGTCGCCCCATGCGCAGACGGTTGAATTGGCGACGGCTTCCACGAGTGGCTGCCCTGTGACTCGGGCAAATGTTCCGTCCCCTTGATTCCGGAACAGCAGACTCGGTTGGTTCACATTTGCGATGAACAGGTCGAGGTCGCCATCGCCATCGTAATCACCCCAAGCAACGCCATGGCCATTTGCCACTGCCGAAGAAACCTCCTCCTGGGTAACACGGGTGAAGCGTGCTGACCAATCTGGTGGCGGGGGCTCAGTGTGCAGGCGCCACCCTGGCGACCCGGGCGCATCTCCTCCAGCTCGAACTTCAAACAAAGCTGGGAACAACAACGCAAATGCGACTGTGCCCCACAAACACAGCACACCGGAAACTCCGGACCGCATCGAGAATACATTCATAACCGTATATCATTATCCCGAGCGGCCTCCTCTTTGGGACGTCGTCGCCCAGGACGGTTCTCTTACCAGTTCAAGGTGACTGGTTACTTGGGCCTACCCGCGAATTTCTTTCCCGAATATGTACGAAGCCTATTGAAAACAAAGTGTTTTGTCAAGGATCTTGTTGAAAGACGCCTCCCGCACGCTCGCACGGTGCACTTGACAATTTGAGCGTCTGGCGATTGCATTCGCGCGTGTTCGATTCTCAATCTGCCTCGTGTGCCTCATCGGACGCTGGTCGGGTGCGTCAAGCTGCTGTAACGGTGGCGTTTGGGCACCACGCAGAGATTCTGGATCGCACTTTTACCAGCTTTGCCCAGAACAAGTTCCTCGAGTTGCACGCAATAATTCTGGGCGACAGTCTCCCAAGCCGTCGAATCCCTGGCATTCAATATCATTTGGTTCCGCATGACACCAGTTTCGGGCACGCTCTTCGAGAGGTTTACTATCGGCGGTGGGAACTGCTCGACATGTTGGGTATCGATTACGCGGTGGTTGTGGACAACCATGACGTGCTGTGTCTTCGCCAAGTTCCCGAACTTCCTTGTCTTTTGCGTGGAGCCAGCTTGGGTGCCTGTCCAGAACACGGAGGAGGCAAGTACATCGCCGGCCAGGGGTACACCAGCACATACTTCAACGCGGGTGTCACCTTTTGGAACGTGCAGGCATCGCGCCGTCTTCGCCAAGAAATACTCAGACGGGCGCGGCAGCGGTTCCGAAGCGTGGACGACCAGCTCGTGCTTAACGAAGTTGCACACACGAGGTTTTACGACGAGGTTATTATCCTGCCGTCCCAGTACAACTACCGTCCATGCCTGGCACCGACCCAAATCCCCAACTGGCCCACGGTTGATCACTTGGACGGTGTCAGGATCTACCACAATGTTTATTCACTTGAAGCTGCCCGAGCATTGATTCCGGTGAAGGACAAAGCGTTTCTGCCGCCGGTCACTGCAGCTTAGCTCGCCTTTTCCCCGGCACGGCGTTGCCTCAGAGAAATCGGATTCTCTCGGCCGGCTGTGGACCGGGCCTGCAAGCGGCAAGCAATCGAACCGGGTCATTCACGCGGATCCCCGAAACAGCCGGTGCTTGTTCACCGGCCGAAAGGCCGTTCTGTTCCGGAAGGAGAAACCACGGTTGAACCGCGAGAATAGAAACCCCTCGAGAAACCTTGCAAGCCCGGGCGTTTTTTCAATCAGAACTTGCTTCACCTTGGCGAGAAAGTCTTTCTGGCCGCAAGCGGACTCGCCAGCACCTTGTGCTTTCGAGTCCCACATCACAACATAATCACTCTGCTGCGGCCAATGCCGAAAGACTCTCTTGGTTTCCGTCTTCAGCGCCTGAACGTACAGCAGAACCGGGGATGGATTGATGAGTGGCGTCCGCGCGCGAATCACTTCAGGGTCAAGCACCTCAAACCACCTTCGGCGCGGGCCGTATTCGATTGCGATCATGCGCTCGACCTTGAAGCCGTTTTCCTCGCTCAACACTCGATAAAACAGCTCGGGACTGAATTGGTAAAAACCGTGTCCGAAGTAATTGTTGCCGGTCGTGTGCAAGATGAGCCGTCCACCGGGCCTGACGGATTCCATCACGTTCGCGATCGCAGTGGGGAAGTTGAAAACGTGCTCGAGCGTCCCCCCGTCATACACGACGTCGAAGCGCTCCTTCAGGTCTTCGGGGACCGGCAGGTTCAGATCGTGTATGATTGTGGCGTGCTCCATTGGCGACGCGTCGAGGGAATCGACTCGTTCCGCCCCAAGAATCTTGAAGAACGGCTCGGCATACCGCATGCCGTACTCCCCTTTGTAAAGGTCCGGAAAAGCATCGGGGTCGTAACCCGCTTCGCGCAGCAAGTGACGCGATTCCGAATTGCCCAGCAGATAGCTTTGGCGCCCGAGGGTCAAACAATGTCGAAAACAAACCCCGTCGCGTGCCGCTGCCAACAGCAGATATGCAGCTTCGAGTAGTACAGCCATAAAACATTCCGTCGGTTGTCAATTTCTCTTCACAGCCCAGGGAGGCGATTAAGAATCTGGAAACCTTGGCGCTGCGTTCATGACAAGAGTCATCGTTTTGTCGCGGGCAATCCGACCGGCATCAGCAGGAAAACAAGCAATCCAACCCCTGCCGCCATGCCCGCAAGACTGATGTACATTGACGTCAACCGCATTCGGAACTGGAACCGCACCGTGTGTTCACCCGGAGAAACCAACACCCCGCGCATCAGATAGTTGCATCGAAGAAGCTCCGCAGGCTTGTCATCGACCGACACGGTCCAGTTCCGGTCATGTTTGTCGTTGAGCAGCAAAACTGCATGGTTTGGTGAGCGAACGCGCAAAAGCAGGTCTTTGGGCGCGTACCGGACAAACTCGACGGTTGCGCCTGCGGCGTTGGTAATGCCGGGCGGTGTCGGCAGAGCCGCTGTTGGATTGCAGACAATGACTTTTCTGTGCGGATCGAAGTCTTTGCTTGCCAGCGTCTGCAAAGCAGTATCGTCGTTCGTTATGGTGACCCAATCAAAGCAAAGTCTGGCCCGCGGCAACGCCCCGGCAAATTCAATCAATGCAAACGGGCCGGTCAGGTTTGTTTGCACGCCAATTGCGCCGCCGGCGGTCTCCTGCGTCAGAGTAAAGGCCGTGTGAAGCCGAAACCTGCGCAAGGTGGGATCGAATTGTTGATTCAACAAATCAACAAAGTTGCCTGCCAGCCCGAGCAGAAATCGTGTGTTGGTGAGCTCCCACAATCGGACGTACCCTTGCGCGCCTTCACCGTACAAGACTCCCCGGAACATCAGGTTTTCAACCGCCATCCGCGGTTCTTGGACAACGTCAAGCGACTGTATGTTGTAATATCTGAATCCGTGCTGGAGCCACTCGGCATGGTAAAGCTGTTGCAAGAACTCCATTTGCGCGTTCACCGGAAACGGGAATATGGCGACTCTGTGCTCGTATGGTCGCTGGCGAAGCAAATCGAACACGGCGTTCGATGCGTATTTCTCGTTGAGATTCCAATATTGCACCCATGGTGTGTTGGCGCGGAGCATGTCCAACGCGATCAGCAGCCCGGTGCCGGCCACGGCCCATTTGCACTTCTTGCCCGCAAACACACCCGCCATGACAAGAACAATCCACAACACCACAAGCGCAAAACCAAAGGCGAAAACCCCAACCTCACTGATGCTGTGGTTCGCAATCGAAGCCGCAGTAGCGGGGTCGGGAAAACCAACCTGTTGCAGGTGTTTGACGAGTTCGTTTTGCCGGGCTGCATAGACCAACCAAAACCCAAACGCCGCCACAACAGCCACCCCACTCCCAATAACCCAGCCGCGATGCGGATTGTCAGGCGATTGCCACCACCGACGCAGTTGATCAGAGACAGATCGCCCCGCCGATTTCACCTGTCCCGCGCATACGCGACACAAGCCTTCAAGGCCGTACGCAGCCAGAATCACCACCGCAAGGCTGAACGGATGCAGGAATTTGATCGGATTCCTGATTGTGGAAAAGTATGGCAAAGCATAAATGATCTTGTAGAACGGCGCGTGTCTGCCAAAAGCAAGAAGCAATGATACAAGCGCAGCGACAAACCAGAACGCAATATGGCGCCGCTCCGTCGGATCAAACACACCTGATCTTCGGTTTGCCAATTGCGCCGCAGCCCAGATCGCAAGAAGAACCACTGGCACACCAGCATAAAATCCCGCCCCGGAATGGCGCATAAGCCGTCCTTCGGGGCGTTTCCCGGGGTCTGAGCCTGGCGTGTCAAAATAATCGTCCCAAGCCGGATCACGTCCAACTCCGCCCCAGTAGGCTCCGCCTCCCGGTGTGTCCATCCGGTAACCGTAAAGGCCGGGGATCAGGATTCGCAGTGCTTCGCGCTTGGGCAGACTCCATTGGGTTGCCTCGTTCCAGCGTTGCTGCTTGGTCCGGGTGTCTTGTTCCATGCCGACGATGCCTTTCACTTGCGTTTCGAGAAGCACCGACACAGCTTCAAATGCGGTGAACCCGGCCATCACCGTGACAAGTACAAGCCGAACAATCGTGCCGGTTATTGTTCTGGACTTGTCACCTTGCTGTCTTCGCGAGAGCCCTTGAAACACCACGAAAGCCGCCACGTACAAGCTCAAGATCGCGCCGCTGTCAAAACCTTCCATCACGGACAACCCAAGGGGCACCCCGGCCAAAGCTGCATAAAGCCATGGATGCCGCACCGTGGGACCAACCAGCGCAGCAAAACAAAGTACGGCCCCGGCGACAGCAAGAGGCAAAGTCCCCAAACCCCAACATGCGTACGACAGGAAATCGCTGTTCAACGCCGCAGCCAGCGCGCCAGCCGTACAAACGGAACTCCGAAAGCCCAACCGGCGAAGCAGGACCCAAACGCCAAGGCCCAGCACGAACAACGTCAGCGGCGCATAAAACCGGGCGAACGCGACCGGCTTGAGCATCCACAGCAGCAGATAGGTAAGCGTCGGGAACGCCGCGCCAATGTTCGATCCTACCCAGTTCAAATCCAGCCACATGCCTTTGAATGCTTCCGGCAACGAGGCGAACTCTGCGCTGTTTGCGCCCAATGGGCCGTCACTCGAAAACAGAATCTGTGACGGGTCAAGACTCCGGTGGAATAACGCCAGCAACACAGCCAGCAGGGCCAAAACCGCCCACGGCAACCCCCTCCAAAAGCTTTCCGGTGACTCGGGTGAATGAACTTCGGGTTTTGTCATGTAATTGAATTCGGATTCGACGGCGCCTGGTTGGCAGGCGCGATCTTCTCGAGCTCGAAGTCTATGCCGTCGTAAATGTTGAACAGGAAATACCTTAACACGCTCTTGAAAGGCAGCATGTTCCTGATGCGGTGCCGCCAGGTTGTCCGGTCCCCGTACAGCCGCGCCCGGATCAACCGGAACCTGATATTCGAGTAGAAGTTGTATGGGGTTCCCTCGACGAAGTAGCTGAGGCTCTGCTCGGTGAAGAAATGTTTGTGGGTTGGGTCCTGCAATGCCCAATCGCTCTTTCCGTAGGGAACCAACACGCGCAGTCTGCCGCCGGGCCTCAGAATCCTGTGCAGCTCGGTCATCACGCGCGGGATGTCGTCCAAATGCTCGAGAACGTTGTCCAGTAGAATCTCGTCTGCGCAGCCTGACTCAAACGGATAGGGAAACGAGTTCAGATCGAAATACTTGTCCGCTCTGACTTCTCGCGAGAGGTCGCAATTGACATAGCCAGCAAGGTATTTCCGACCGCATCCCAGATTCAGTTTCAGTCCCATTGAATGGGGTTTCTGTAACATCTCCGGCGCCCGAATTCAATTAATTCTTGGCAACGCCCCGGGAAACGAGACGACACTGAACGCTCCTCCACGCTGAACGTGCGCAAGCCGCGATGGCGAACATTGTGTCTGTCCCCATATTGCGCCACTGCCATGCGCCCTTTCAGTCACCCCGTTAAAAGTTGAGAGTTGAACGTTCCCAGCCGGTTTACCGGTCAGGTGGTCTTGCTGATAACGCCCAACGTACAACGCTCAACGTTCAACGTTCAACCGGGCACTGGTTGGTGGAATGGCGATTTGAACATTGTGTCTGTCCCCATATTGCGCCACTGCCATGCGCCCTTTCAGTCACCCCGTTGAACGTTGAGAGTTGAACGTTGAGAGTTGAACGTTCCCAGCCGGTTTACCGGTCAGGTGGTCCTGCTGATAACGCCCAACATACAACGCTCAACGTTCAACCGGGCATTGGTTGGTGGAATGGCGATTTGAACATTGTGTCTGTCCCCATATTGCGCCACTGCCATGCGCCCTTTCAGTCACCCCGTTAAAAGTTGAGAGTTGAACGTTCCCAGCCGGTTTACCGGTCAGGTGGTCCTGCTGACAACGCTCAGCGCGGCGCAGCCGCAGCCGAAGGATCGCGGCGAGACCAATGCGTTGGTTCCAGGCTTGGCACTCCGTCGCGCCGCGCTGAAAACGCGCCGTTACCTGGCAAGCGCAGCGCGGACAGTGGGCAGTTGGCCGGCACTGCCAAGCTTTTCGTTCTTGTGCGCTATGAATTTCGCGTACTCAGCCATGAAAATCTTGCCCGGATCGCGCAGGTCAAACTTGTCAGGATGATCGCGGAAAAACTCGCGGTGAACACGCGTCCACACCAGCCGACCGTCGGTGTCGATGTTGACCTTGGTCACACCCAGTTTTGCAGCCTGGCGGAACTGGTTTTCATCGACGCCTTTGGCGCCTTTGAGTGCGCCCCCGGCCGCGTTGATACGCGCGACCTCCTCCTGCGGGACGGAGCTCGAACCGTGCATGACAAGCGGGAACCCGGGCAGTTCTTTCTGGATTTGCGCCAAAACATCGAACCGAACGCCCTGGCCGCCGCTGAACTTGTATGCGCCGTGGCTTGTGCCGATCGCACACGCCAACGAATCGCAACCGGTGAGCCTCACAAACTCCTTCGCCTGCTTGGGATCGGTCAGTTTGGCATTGGATTCCTCGACCTTGACGTGTTCCTCGACGCCGCCGAGCTGGCCGAGTTCGGCTTCAACGACAAGACCGCGTGCGTGGGCGGCTTGGACAACTCGCTTTGTGATCTCGACGTTCTTTTCGAACGGTTCGTGACTGGCGTCAATCATGACCGAGCTGTAGAACCCGCTTTCGATGCAGTCCATGCAGGTCTTTTCGTCGCCATGATCAAGGTGAACGGCAAAAACTGCGTCGGGGAAGATGTCGTTTGCGGCGCGGATTATCGCCTCGAGCATAGCCTTGTGGGTGTAGGAGCGTGCGCCCTTGCTGATCTGGACGATGAACGGGGCCTGGCTGTCCAAATTGCCGCGGAACAGGCCCATGCATTGTTCGAGGTTGTTGATGTTGTAAGCGCCTATGGCGTACTTGCCGTAGGCAAGCTCGAATAGTTTTTTGGTTGTGACAATCATCTGAGTGCTTTTCGGGTAATATCCAAATACAATTTGGCTCTGACCACCATCGGTCAAAGCCCGGCTTAAAGTAGCCCATTTTCCCTGTTCCAGCAAGAGCCGTGTTGGGAACTCGAACAGAGCAGCAGCGTGATTACACCCGACGCAAGATAAAGTCCCAGGCTCGGTGCTCAATCGGGTCCAAATCCGGGCTCAGCACCCAATCGACTTCGGCGTTCAAGATTCTGATTTCGGAGGTGCTTTGGCGGGTTCAATCGCGGGAGGCGATGCGGCTTTTTGTTTTTCTTTCTCCTCGAGATTGCGTTCGAGCCTGTTTTTGAGGGTGGCGAGAGCGGAATTTGTGACGCGTTTGAGATGTTCGCGGGCTTCGGTCAAGCGGTCGTACTGGATGCAAACTCGGGCCTGATGTATGAGGACGCCCTGGCGATCGAGTTCGGTGCGTGCGAGTTTGAGGGCTTCATCCCATGCAGCGAGGGTTTCTTCTGCCAACTCGGCGGCGGCGTCGGCTGATTCTTCCGGGTCGTCTGTCACTTCCGGTTTCAGGAAGTAATAGACCTGGGCGACGTCTGTTGCGAGGGTGAAATCGTCAGGATCAAGTCTGCGTGCCCGCATGTAGAGGTCGATGGCGCGTCTGAAGACGGCTTCATCGTCTTTCAAATTGTAGATTTCCTTTGCGTCTTTGCGGAAGAGGAAGACGAGTGTGGCGAGGTTGCGGAAATAGACCGGCTCGAACGGGTTTAATTTGATTGCGGTTTCGAGGTATTCGAAGGCTTTTCTGACCGGGCCGCGGTGGCTGTAGTAATCGGCGAGGTTATTCCATGGGGTTGGGTTTTTGGGGTTGAGTTCACGGGCTTTTTCCCACTGGTTTTTTGCTTCTTCTTCGAGTTTGAAATCGTTAAGAAAACTGCCATAGGCGAGTCGGGCGCGTGCATGGTTCGGGTACCGCTGGATGAAATCCTCGTACATTTTTTTGATTTCTTCGAAGCGTTCTTCAATTCTGGCGTTGAGGGTGATCTGGCTGTAGTCTGCGCCTTCGGCGGCGAAAGCGGTGTTGTCGCGAATCCATTGATCGATTTCGGCCTGAGCTTTGTCATCGGCTTCCATGATTTTGTCGAGCTCCTGCTCGACCGGGTCAGCGGGATCAACGATCTGGAGTCTGACGCCGGTCGTTTGCGCAACGAGATTGCTGACCGTGACCACCGGGTTGGTGGACAGCATTGCAGCGAGAAGTCCGAGAAGAATTTCGTTCACGCCGGAATAATACAGCCGGGGCACAGAACCGTCCAGCGGGCCGGGAATCAGACCCGGAAATCTCAGCGGGCCGTCCTGCAGACGTATCCGTACTTGCAGCAGGGTTGAGCGACCGCAGGCCGGACAAGCTTTGCAGCCTGCAGGATCGGAAGTGCTTGTCCTGAGCCGTACTTTCTTGCGACAATTTTGAGTGCAAGGTTTTCGGCGAAATCGAGGTTGACCGCTCATTTGGCGCAGCAACCGCGAAATCGTGTTACACTGGTTTTAGGTGAAGCTGAGTCCCGAGACCACGGTGAAACCGGGCGCATAAGGATGTTGCTTCGACAGAATAACGACGTTGTGATTTGGCAATTTATCGAACGGGCGATTCGATTTGGCGCAAGACGAGATCGGGCCATGCCGCCGGCTGTGGCCGTTGGCATGTGTGAGAGCCGCGGCAAGGTCTTGCAACTGGCTGAGAGCCGCGGTCGGGAGTTTTGTCGGCGGTGCTCATGTATTCTTGCCATTGCTTTTGCGCTGGGATGGCCAAACGCGGGTTTGGACAGTGTTTTTGCCGCCGAAGGACGGGAAAAACTGGCTGTTCAGGTGTCGTTTGGTCACCGCGGGACAGAACGCAAGACCCTTACGCCGCGGTTCATTGCGGGTTCGCCTGGTGTCGAGGTGACAGCGGTTCCGCGTGAGATCACCGTAGGCGGCGGGGCCGTCGAAGTTGTGAAGGTGGAAGTCGCCTGCGACAAGTCGGCGTTGTCGGCGCGACAGCCGCATTCGATTTGGAAATATCTGTTGGAGAACAGCGTGTCGAACCAGGTTGAACGGTTGAAACACGATCCGGCTTTTCGGCCCGGGGTTCCGTTGTTGACGGTGCTGACTGCTCCGGATGGCACGGCGGGTTTCACGATCGGGCTCGAACAATTGAAGTTGCATAAGGCCATGTGGTTGCCCGAGCACGATGCGTTTGTCACGCTTGCGGATTCTCAGATCGGGTTTTCAGCTCATTTGGCCTCACTGAAAGGCGAGCGAATACTTGATCGCGTCAGGCGCCAGCCGGAATCCACTCTTGCCGAGTGGACAAACAAATGGGAAGACATAGGCAATCCGGTTCAGTATGACAAACCGTGGGAGAGCACGTGGCTTGGGACGAAAGGTCATCTCACCGGGCTGACAGCGCGGTACGGGTCGGTTTACAAGTTCGGGATCGACAGATGGGCGAATGTGCGCCCGGATCTGGGGTCGCCTCACAAATTCAGATTTGACCTTGCATGGCGCGAGTCCAAATGGAGCGGACAACGAATTGTTGATGGGCTTCCGATACTCTCCACAACCTTCAAACGGAACGGGCAAAGCTGTGAAATCGAACAATTTGCAGCACCATTGAGTGAACCGCCCGCGAACAGGCGCGGCGAAGTTGCGAGCGTGCTGATGACCGTGATGCACGTTTCAGGCGCAGGACCGATCAACCTTGGTTTCCAGCTCAGCACGGAAAACACAAATTGCCAGCCCGAGCTGCGACAGATTTCAGGTCAGAATTGCGTTGTTGACCGCGCGACCGGCGGATTGTGGCTGATGATTCACCCCGGGCAGGCTCTTGCCATCGCGAATATCCGCGTTGCCCAAGCTGACACAAACCCGACCATCGAGTTCGACTGCGTTGGCGAACTCAGCACCGGACAAACCAACACTCTGGTTGTGAAACTTCCATCCCCGGTCGCCGCTACCGAAGCAGCTTCGACTCTTGCCGCGCTCGATTATGCCAAGGCGCGGCAGGCAACGATTCGTTACTGGGAGAGCTGGCTGGCTCGCGGTGCGCGCTTCGAGGTGCCTGAAAAGCATGTGAACGACCTTTGTCGGGCCAGCTTGTGGCATGCTCTGGCGTTGCCGCGATATCGCAATGACACAACCGGCGCCGAGCTAATGGACCTTCCGTATTCGAATTTCGCTTACGGACAAACGGGGGCCGATTGGCCGATCAACCATGCTGTTTACGTCGATTACATGATTCATGGTTTGAGAGGTTACTTCGCCGTCGCGGAGGAAGAACTGGCTTCGATGTTCAAGAGCCAGCAGAAAGATGACGGCAGGATCAGTGGATATGCTGACTGGGGCGTCAACTCACCGGCAATGCTGTATGCGGTGGCACAAAACTATTTGCTGTCGCGGGATCGAATGGCGTTCGATCGCCAGTTGCCGCAAGCCCTGAAGACACTGGATTGGTGCATCGGAAGGGTCAAGAAAGCGCAGGAAGCCAAAGATGCATCGGGACTTGTTGTGGAACCGCTTAATGATCTTTCGAAAGAGCCGCGGCCATGGGCGTTTTTGAACGCATACTATGTGGCTGGGCTCGAGAAGTTCGGAGCCGCACTCGAAGCGCACGGCCATCCCCGGGCAGAAGAGGCAAAATCGGTCGCGGAACTGTTGCGGGATTGTGTGAGGCGCGAATTCGCCCGTGCCAGCGTGAAAGCTCCTGTTGTGCAGCTTGAAGACGGATCATGGATCAACCTTGTGCCTTCGGATGCGGCGGAGCCGCGGCGCCTGGTCGAGCAATGGTATCCGACCGATGTGGACACTGGGCCGCTGCATTTGGCGAGGCTGTCGGTCGTTGATCCTCGTGGCTGGCTGGCTGCTGCGATGTTGAATGATCACGAGGACAATCTGTTTTTGAACCAATGGGGCATGGCAAACGAGCCGGTTTATAATCAGCAGGGAACAGTTTGCCTGCTTCGAGACGAGCCTGAAGCGGCGATTTGGACTTTCTACAGCATGATGGCGTGTGCGTTTTCGCACAATCAGTTGACGCCGCTGGAACATCGATGGGCTTGGGGCCAATACTACATGCCGCCGAGCACGGACGGCGCATGGTTCGAGTTGTATCGAAACATGTTGCTGAACGAATTGCGCGGCGATGGGACTTTGTTCATCGGCGAGGCGGTGCCACGGCCGTGGCTGGCTGACGGAAAGCAAATTGTTGTCGCCGGCGCGCCAACGTATTTCGGTCCTGTGAACCTGCGCATTTCCAGCGCTTCAGCAACCGGATTGATCACGGCGTCGATCGAGTTTCTGAGTGACCGGCGGCCATCGGCGATTCTGGTTCGCATTCGGCACCCTGAGAAAAAGCCGTTGCAGTCGGCCATGGTGAACGACGCTCAATGGACCGACCTTGATCCTGCCAAGGAATGGATTCGCATTCAGAAACCGACTGAGGCCCGGTACGTCGTAATCGCAAGGTACTGACCGATTGGGTCGGTGGAATTTCCGTTGGCGCACAGCGCTGTTCTGACCCGGCGAGGCTTGGCCGCAACCGGATGATCGCCGCAGGATAAAGGCGTCCGCCGCTGGCTCGGCGCTCTGCTGCTTCGCGCTGCCCGGGGTGGGTTCGTCGCCTGGCCCGGAAATTCACTCAGCGCGGCGCAGCCGCAACCAAATGTTCGAGGCGTAACAATGGCTCTGGTTGCAGGAATACCGCTGTGTCGCGCCGCGCTGAAAGGGGCGACTTCGTCGCCCACGGGGGGAGATGCGAGTCGGATCAGCGGACGAACAGTTCGAAGGCAAGAGTCTCGAACCACCCGCTGATCTGCGATTGCCGCACAGATCATCCAATACTAACTCCAAAGGCTCCACTCTGGTGACAAACTGAGCAAATTCGCAGCCAGAAAACCTTCGCAGAAATGATCGATTTCTCAATATAGTTATATGAAGTCTTGGATGTCCTTGTCTGGAGAGGCGGTGGGATTCCCGGGCTGAGGTGAGATGAAGTTGGGCTCAGTGGTTGAACCGTTTGAAGGCAATGATCTCGAACGATCCGCCGATCTGCGATTGCCGCGCGGATTTTCCAATGTAGTACTACAACCAGCTTTTGAAGCGGCGGATATAGATGCTTTTGACAAACTGGGTCAGCAAGCAATACGACAACAACACCATTGGCAGGTAAATGAAAAAACCTGCCGGCAACGGCTGCAATCGGATCGCGGAAGCAATCGGCGAAAACGGCAGCCATACCCCTGCAGCCATAACAGCCAGTGTCGTTGCGAGCACCACAGGCGCGGCGGTGCTTTGAATGAACGGGATTTTTTCGGTGCGGATCATGTGCACGATGAGCGTTTGAGTCAGGAGGCCGACGACGAACCATCCGGATTGGAAGAGCGACTGCTGTTCGACGGTTTTGGCGCCGAACACGTGCCACATGACCCAGAATGTTGTGATGTCAAAGATGGAGCTGATCGGGCCGATGCAGAGCATGAAGGTTGCGATTGTTCCTGCGTTCCATTGGCGTGGGACCTTGACCCAGTCCTCGTCCATTCGATCCCATGGAATGGCTATCTGTGAGATATCGTAAAGAAGGTTTTGAACGAGCAACTGTGCTGCAAGCATTGGCAGGAAAGGAAGGAACGCGCTGGCTGCAAGCACACTGAAGACGTTGCCGAAGTTCGAGCTGGCGGTCATTTTGATGTATTTGATGACGTTGCCGAATGTGCGGCGGCCCTCGACAATGCCGCGTTCGAGCACCAGCAAGCTTTTTTCAAGCAGTATAATGTCGGCTGCTTCCTTGGCCACGTCCACCGCTGTGTCCACCGAAATACCAACGTCGGCTTCGCGCAACGCAGTGGCGTCGTTGATGCCATCACCCATGAACCCCACCGTATGACCGTGCGCCTTGAGCACGTGTACAACGCGGGCCTTTTGCAATGGCGAAAGTTTCGCGAAAATGGTTGTGCGCTCGGCCAGCTCTCCCAACGACGCGTCGTCAAGCGATTCGATTTCAGCGCCGGTTGCAACGTGTGCGACTTCCAAGCCCACGTCCCGGCAGATTTTGCGGGCGACAACGGCGTTGTCGCCTGTCAGGATTTTCACGCAGACGCCATGGTCGCGGAGCAGCCGCAGCGCTTCAGCGGTGGTTTCCTTTGCCGGATCGAGGAAGGCTACAAACCCGGAAAAGACCAGCTTTTGCTCGTCGGCTGTGGAAACCGGCGGGCCGGCGGGCGGCAGCTTTTTGTAGCCGACAGCGATGACACGGAGACCGTCTTCATTGAGCCGGTCGCGGAGCGCTTTCAGTTGCTCGCGGAGTTCGTCCGACAATGTGACGATTTGGCCGTCGTCTTCGACGTTGGTGCAGATGTCGAGCATTTCCTCGACAGCGCCTTTGCAGAAAAGGACGCGGTCGTTCTTGCCCCGAGTGAGCACGACAGACATCCTGCGGCGGACGAAATCGAACGGGATTTCATCCTCTTTCCACCATTCCTTGGCCACTTTGCGCAGGTCGAACGACTCGGCGCGGTCAATGACAGCGCGGTCGAGAAGATTTTTGAGACCGGTTTGGAAAAGGCTGTTCAGATAGGCGTGTTCGAGCACTCGCCGACTGTCGCTGCCCCGCAAATCCACATGCCGGATGAGCACCACCTTGTCCTGGGTCAGCGTGCCGGTTTTGTCGGTGCAAAGCACGGTCATGGCGCCGAAGTTCTGGATGGCGTGCAAGTGCTTGACGATGGTTTTTTGATGGGCGAGTGCGACTGCGCCGCGGGCGAGGTTGGCGTTAACGATCATCGGCAGCATTTCCGGTGTCAGGCCGACGGCGATGGCAACGGCAAACAAGAACGCTTCCAACCAATCGTGCTTGAGCAGGCCGTTGAGAAGAAACACCAAAGGCGCCATCACCAGCATGAAGCGGATCAGCAGCCAACTGACCTGCCTGACCCCACGGTCGAAGGCCGTCTCGGGCCGTTTGGCGCTGAGCTTGTCGGCCATTTGGCCGAAATAGGTGTGATTGCCTGTTGCCAGCACGACAGCCCGGCCTGTGCCGCTGACGATGCTACTGCCCATGAACAGCAAGTGTGGCGATTCGAGCACCTCGACGGACAAACTTTCGCGTGAAGCGGACTCGCGGCGGATTGGGTGCCGTTCCGGTTCGTATTTCTCCACGGGCATGGCCTCGCCGGTGAGCGCGGATTGCGTGACGAACAGATCGCGCGATTCAAGCAGTCGCAGGTCGGCGGGGACCATGTCGCCAGCCGAAAGCAGAACCACGTCGCCTGGCACCAGCTCGCGCGTGGGGATATCGGAAGCCAGACGGTTCAACGCGTTCGGTTTCCGGTTCACGCCTGCGTTTTGGGTGCGCAGAACTGTTGCTTCAGTGCGGACGAGCTTCCGTAGCGATTCGGCCTGGACTTGGGATTTTATTTCCTGCCAGAAACGCAATCCGACGCTCAGTGCAATCATTGTGACCATGACGACTGCTGCCTTGAGGTCGCCGGTTGCAAGCGAAATCACTGCCAAGATACCCAACACCGCGTTGAACGGATGCTTCATGGCACCCCACAGTACCAGCGGCCACGCGGGTGGTTTCTGGGCGGAAAGCTCGTTCGGACCAAACTGCTGAAGGCGCCGTCGCGCCTCGGTCCATGCCAGACCTTCACCACTGGTCCCAAGGCGTTGAAACACGTCTGCCTGACTGGCCTTTGCCGCCTCAGCAAGGCTGTCAAACAGTTGGGGCATTTGAACTCGAGTTTCGGTCAATTTGGCGCGCGGATTCTAACCCGCTGCCTGTGCGTGAGCAATGCCGCATTCTGGTTGGTGCGGGGCATTTGCAATCCGGTGTTTGGGCCGTCAAAGGTCAGATGGCATATGCACCTGCTTTCGGACACAACTTGAGGCCTGCACCACGGGCCGTCGCAGTTTGCAGCGCGGTCTTTGGACTGCATTTTAATACCCTGAACAATAAGAGAAACCGCCGTCTGAAAAATCAAGTGCTCAGCCCGAAAACTTCACCGCCGCACCAGATCAAGACAGCCAACGCTTCGGTCCGGAGGAATTACCGGGTTAGGGCGAGGGAAAACGGACAACGCGATAAAACTTCTGTTCTTGCAAGGGGGTGTCATGGACGAGGATTTCGCCGTTTGTTGGAACGTGCCGGCCCGCGTCGTGCCATGTAATGAGATCGTGCGAGAACTCGACCGTGTGGTTGTCAGTGAACGGAGTTGAGATCAGGAATGAGAATCCGTTCGGCGTCAATGCTCGAGAGTACAGTCTTATGACATCCGAGAAATTGATTGAATAGACATGAGCACCGTTTGCTCCGCGAGCAAGGCAGACATAACTGTCGTTGACGCAAATGTCGGGTGCGTAGCCGCCGATGTCGGCCACAGCCAATGTTGTCGGGTTGGAGGGGTCAGAGACATCAATGATCCAGAGGCCGGCGTTGCCGGGAGCGAAGACCTTTGACCCGCGGGCTGCAACGGCTTCGGTGTAACCAGAATCAAAGTGATGTTTCAACACAGGGTTTTGCGGGCTGCCCACGTCGATCATGTCGAGTCCTTTTCCTCCAACTGCGAAAACGTGTGTGCCAACCAAAGCAACCCCGTGGTAGGAGCCCTTGAAGGTTGCAAGTCGAATCGGAGCAGACGGATTTCTGACATCAACGACGAGCAGTCCGCTTACCGAGTCCGCCACGTAGGCGATCCCGCCCGAGACAGCTACAGAACTTGCGGCGCTGCTCGAGTGAAACCCAACCCTTGATGGGCTGGACGGGTTGTTGACGTCGAAGATTTGGAGTCCTCCGTAACGCGCGGCGACGTGCGCATAACGTCCTTCCACAGCCACATCAGTGAACTCGCCCCATGCGTTGGCGTTTCCAACAACAACCGGCGAGGATGGACTGGAAACGTCCACGACGTGCAGCCCGGTATTCTTGCAGGTAACAAAAGCGTATTGGCCTGAAACGGCAACGCCCGTGGCGTATCCGATCCCGTCAACATGTCCGAGCCGCACTGGAGCCGCCGGGTTTGACAAGCTGATGATGTGCAAGCCGCCGTCACCGTCAGCCATGTACAGCTTGTCGCCCATCGAATCGACGGACTGCGCGTACCTTTCCGCCGAGTATGTACCGAGTTTGGCGGGCGAACCTGGCTGATCAACATCCACAACAGTGAGTCCTCTGTCGGAAACGACATAAACGCGGTTGCCTGAAATGGCCATGTCTGTTGGATACTGCCCTATGTCGATTGTGGCAATCGAGGCCGGGTTTGTGGGAGTGGTGATATCAATGATGTCCAAGCCGAACCCGTATTCACCGGCGAAAACATAGTTGCCCGAGACTGCGGCGCATGCGACAAAACCAAAGAAAGACAATCGACCGGAAGCGGTGGGCGCAGTTGGATTTGCAATGTCAACCACCGATAATCCGCCAAACCCGGTCGCAAGGCAGGCATATCCGTTCGCCAGCGCGACGTCTTCGACTGTCCATGATGTCGGGTTGCAAGTTCCGGCGAGGACAGGCTTGGCGGGGTCGGCGGCATCAACCGTAAAAAACTCTTTGTTGCCGTTGGCGATGAACACGTGGTGTCCGGACACGGCAAGGTCGCGTGCATTACCGTTGTTGTGCGTGTAAGTGCCGAGGACAATGGGGTGCGCGGGCGAAGCAATGTCCAATATCACCAGAGCGGTTGGATTGCAAAGAACGTAGGCACGGTTGGCGCTGATCTGAATTGCAACTGTTGATCCATTCAGAGGGACGTTGGCCGCTTGGACGGGATTTGACGGGACGCTGACATTGATCACCTGCAATCCCGCCGGGCCGTCTGCGACGAAAGCGTGATCACCGGAGAAAGCCACGCGTGTAGCATCGCCCGGGGTATCGAAAGTGGTTATGCGCTTGAGGCTCGTTGGCACGCTGCAATCCACGATGTCAATTCCATCACGTCCGTAGCACACCAACGCCCGTGAACCGGACAGGGCAACGCCTGAAGGTGTAGTTGACCTGCCATAACCGGGCCATTCCCCTTGGAACTTCACCTGCGTGGCAGCGTGGGAATGCCATGCACATAGCGCGACAACAAGCACATCGAAAAGCCACGGTTTGGCTTTACCTGTTATCGCCGAGCTTGCTCGCCGGTTCGGAGCGCGGCGCTTGCCGAAAACCCGGATACATCCTTGTATAAGAGACGCTTTCAGCATGAGAAACGAGGTCTTTCTCATGGCGACGACGATACATTTGCCACCCAAACTTTCAATTCCAAATACATGATCGTGCCAGAGAGACTGCCGAACGCGAGTGTTCAGCATTTGAATCGAGTTGTGGCGAAGTAGTTATGGCCGCGAATATCAAGGACACAAGCTGTGGGCGTCGTATTTTCTGCAGAGTTGGCAGGACATGGATTTTGGATTGGACAACCTCGTCTCCGAAGTTCAGGAGGACTCTCATCAGACCCCAGTAAAACCGGGCTTCTTGTCCGGATACACTCGCAACTTCAATGTCCGCTTTGTTGCCCAGATTAAATCCCAGCCCGGCGTAGCCGGAACCAAAGTTCCCTGACGCGCAAAGACGCGGTGCCTTCGCCCGTTGATCAGAAAGCTCTGCCCCGCCGGGCTGGGAAATTATCTGCTTCGACTTCGTCCCCTCCCCCCGGCCCACGCTTCCTGAAAAAAATTACAGGCACTGCAGATACCGACTCCACAGTACAGACAGGCAAAACCAAGTCATAGGTATCGCCGTAACTCCGTGTCTGTCCCATATCCCGCCCACCATGCGCCCTTTCGCTCACCCCATTGAACGTTGAGCGTTGGACGTTGAACGTTCCTGACCGGTATGTCGGACATCGTGTCTGTCCCCATATCTGGGCGCCCGGCCCGGCTGTGACCGCCCGACCCGCGCCTGCTCAGGTCCGCCGGCTCAAGAGTCCGGTCGTCCAAATTGCGTGTCTGTCCCCATATCCCGCCCACTATGCGCCCTTTCGGTCACCCCGTTAAAAGTTGAGAGTTGAACGTTGGACGTTGAACGTTCCTGACCGGTATGTCGGACATCGTGTCTGTCCCCATATTTGGGCGCCGAGCCCGCCTCGACCGCCCGACCCGCGCCTGCTCAGGTCCGCCGGGTCAAGAGTCCGGTCGTCCAAATTGCGTGTCTGTCCCCATATCCCGTCCACCATGGCCCTTTCGGTCACCCCGTTAAAAGTTGAGCGTTGAACGTTTCACGTTGAACGTTCCTGATCGGTATATCGGACATCGTGTCTGTCCCCAAATCTGGGCGCCCGGCCCGGCTGTGACCGCCCGACCCGCGCCTGCTCAGGTCCGCCGGGTCAAGAGTCCGGTCGTCCAAATTGCGTGTCTGTCCCCATATCCCGTCCACCATGGCCCTTTCGGTCACCCCGTTAAAAGTTGAGCGTTGAAC
>Ga0315298_1003310_pt1 | contig 25938 bp, 18 predicted proteins | sample WHS_1_MG_FD_203077 | JGI IMG/M metagenome (GOLD analysis project Ga0315298, IMG submission 203077) | Extremophilic microbial mat communities from Washburn Hot Springs, YNP, Wyoming, USA - WHS_1_MG | ecosystem: Environmental > Aquatic > Thermal springs > Hot (42-90C) | place: USA: Wyoming... | reverse complement strand
TAAGGGCGCGGATGGCAGGATTCTAGCTTGAGAAGCCAGGTCTGCATGACTAACCCCGGCGCGCAGTGGACTGCGCGCCCTACCGACTCTCTGCGTTTCTACTGTGAAGGATTGGAGTAGAAGTTTTTGGAGCGCGCTGCTCCAGCACCGCTTTCGGTTCGATTGATTGACGACTTCCGCGTCAGCCAAAGTTTGGTGCAGGCCGGACCGCGCTGGGCAGTTGGCTTGGACGACGCGTCGCCTTCCAACGCGGGATTTGCTGTGCCGTCCGGACTGCTTTTTTGTGGCGCTAATCTTGCAGCCACCAGACTGCCTCATCCACATTTGCGCTGCGGGTTTTGCTTCGTCAAAACCCGATCGCTGGTAGGGCGGGCAGTCCTCTGCTCGCCGGACCTTTCCGGGCGTACGGATGACGGTGCGTCCCGCACATGCGGGACGCGCCCTACCTTACTCTCTAGGCCTTTGGGCGGATTGGCGCGCGGCCATCTTGGCCGCAGTGCATACCAATGACCGGGACTGGTTGGACGTCATATTTGAGGGTGTGGAAGCGGCGGGTCCGTGGACCCGGTGATGTGGCAGTGGTAAGGGCAGTGTTGTTTCTGCGGGCGTGGACGCCCGCGCGCCTGTGGGCAGGTTTGGCGGCTCGGCGCTCTTGGCCGCAGTGCTATCAATGTGGGTAGAGCGTGTCAGGGGCTTTTTTCGACCAGGAGGGTCGCGCGCCGTAGGCGCGCCCGTAAGGGCGCGGACGGCAGGATTCTAGCTTGAGAAGCCGGGTCTGCACAACCAACCCCGGCGCGCAGTGGACTGCGCGCCCTACCGACTCTCTGCGTTTCTACTGTGAAGGATTGGAGTAGAAGTTTTTGGAGCGCGGTGCTCCAGCACCGCTTTCGGTTCGGTTGGAGGCATGACTTCCATGTCGGCCAAGGTTTAGTACCGCGCCCGGAGTGGCACGCGCCGGGCCATAACTTTTGTAGCGGCGTTCTGCGAACGCCGTCCGTTTTTCCCAGACCTGGGTGCAACAAGACGGTCCTGCAAATCCAGCGCAACCGAACCTGGCGGTCACAGACCGCCGCTACAGCATTGCAGGTGGGCGTAGCCGCGCCCGTACGAGCGCAGAAAACAGGATTCAAACCTAAAAGCTTGGTCTCCATGACCAAACCCAGCACGCAGGAGACTGCGCAGCCTACCTTAACTCTGCGCCTTCTGTGCCACTGCGGTTAAATGTGAACCACAGAAAAACCAGCCTTGCCCTGCGAAGTGTGCTTCTTGTAATGGCAAGCAGACCGTCGGTTTGATCACCAAAAGTTGGAAGGCTGGCCTTCACATCAGCATTTGACTCCAAGCGATTGGCCAATCACTGTTACCCGGGAACATCTCAAGGCCAACACATTGCGGTCTTTCTCCAAGGAAGCAAAGCCCATCAGTTACCTGTTGTTCTGCAGATGAAAACTCTGACATGATCCAAGCGGGGTTCGTTTACGAGTGAGCGGCAGCCTGCAACCAACAGCCCGGTTCGCTAGTCAGGTGCATCAAATTACGACCTAAATTTTTGCAAAAAATAGTTGCGCGGGATTGACCGCTCCGTTAATCTAGCGGCGAAGTCACTGAACTTATCCCGCAAAGGCGGGATCAGCGACGGGCACAGCAAAAGGTCATCGGTCCCTCACCGACATGTTGTGCCCAGGCGAGAGCTCTGCCACAAAATATTGGGCATTGCGACTTGTCTCGGGCTTGAACAACCAGTATTGGTTTGGGAAAAGTCGCATGTACCTGAAAAACCTGACATTGTTTGGGTTTAAGTCCTTTGCGGACAAAACCACGCTGAACTTCCAGCCTGGCGTCAGCGCAATTGTGGGACCGAACGGATGCGGTAAATCGAATATCGCCGAGGCAATCCGATGGGTCCTGGGCGAGCAATCCGCCAGGATGCTCCGTGCAAACGAGATGGCTGACGTAATCTTCAACGGCAGCGACGCACGTAAGCCGCTTGCAATGGCTGAGGTGTCAATCACACTCGGAGATGTTGACAAGGAACACCTCATGGCTGCCGGCGTTGAGCTTGATTATAACGAGCTAACGATCACACGGCGCGTGTTCCGCGACGGTGTAAGCGAATACTTCATAAACCGTACGCCGTGCAGGCTCAGGGATATACAACAACTGTTCATGGGCACGGGCTTGGGCCGGGCTAGTTATTCGATCATGTGCCAAGGCCACATCACACAAATCCTGTCTAGCAAACCTGAAGACCGCCGAGTGGTTTTCGAAGAAGCAGCGGGCATCACCAAATACAAAGTCCAACGCCGTGAAGCACTGCGTAAACTCGAATATACCGAGCAAAACCTGTTGCGCCTCGCTGATCTGATTCGCGAGGTAAAACGTCAGCTCGGTTCCTTGCAACGCCAGGCTGGCAAAGCGCGCCGGTACAAACAACTCACACAGGAACTTCAACATCTCGAAACGCAACTTGCTCGACACGAGTTTGATGTTCTGCAAAGCGAGATTGCAAAGCGCCGCGCCGAGGGTGAACAACTCGCTGCTGAAATACAAACCGCTTCCGAAACCATTGCAAAAACCGAGTCTGAGCTGGGTGCATTGCGCGAAAGACTATTCGCGCTCGAACACGAGATCAGTCAGGCACAACAGCATGAGTTGGAGTTAAAGGCTGAGTTCGACCGGCTACAGAACACCATCCAATTCAATCAAGAACGAATCCGCGAACTCGAAACGCAACACGGTCGTGCCTTGGCCGAAATTGCACAGGCTGAAGAACGCCGTAGCACTGCTCAAAACGAACTGGCTGCGGTTGAACAACGGCTCACTGCCTCTGAAGCGGCTCTGACAGCACAGCGCGATACCGTCCAGGCAAGACAAGCCGCCTTGCGCGAAATTGAAACCCAAATAGCCGATAAAGAACGCGCGTTGCGCGACGCGCAGGCCGCCGTGTTCGCCGCTGCACAGGACCTGAGCAAGCTACATAACCAACTGGCTGCACTTGACCTGCAACAACAGGCACGGGCGGCCCAGCTCAAAAAACTCGCCGCCGAAAAACTGCAACTACAGACCGAACGCGCCGGTCTGACCGACAGGATCAACGAGTTAGCCCACCGACTCGAACAAGACAGGCAAAATACTCAGGCCAAACAGGCTGAAATCGAACACAAACAAAAACAACTTCAAGAGCTTCAACGCAGCCTCAATGAACACCTCAGCTTGCAGGAACAACTGCTTCAGCAACAGGCCGAGCTGCGCTCGAAGCTCGATCTACTCGAACAGTTACAGACGCAATACGAAGGCTTCAGCTCAGGCGCACAGGCTGCATTGCGGCATACCGGTGCTGTGCTCGGTGCACTGGCGGATAAAATCCGTGTGCCGGACTCTTATGTAACCGCAATTGAAGGTGCACTGGGCCATTATCTGCAAATTGTCCTCACAGATGAACCCGTAACTGCCCAGCAAATCCTGGCCGAGTTGCACCAGCAAAACAAAGGCCGCGCAAGCATCGCCGCACTGGCGCTTAAACCGACTTCGGCAAACGAGCCTGAGCAGACTGTACCCGCCCCCGAACAGGCTACGGCACATCAGGTTGTACCGGCACTGAGTGTTGTCGAAGCTGAGCCATCAGTTCAGCCCCTGCTGAAGGCATTGCTCGGGCGCACATTGATTGTGCCCGACCTCGACACTGCCACAGCCTGCTGGCGCAACAGCTACGCCGGATTCGATTTCGTCACACTCGGCGGCGACATGCTGAGTCGGCACGGCATATACACCGGCGGGTCAACAAACGGCAACGGCAGCAGCCCAAGCCCGGCGTCAATCCTCGCACGAAAAAACCAGATCGCCGCACTTCGCGATACACTTGACAGGTTGCAGCAGGAACTTGCCCGCTCGAGCAACGCCTGTGACAACCTGCGCAATGAACAAACCGCGTTGCAGACGCAACTCGACGGTTTGTTGAGCGAGGTTCGCGGTGCCGAGCTTGATCTGGCAAAACGCCAAAGCGAGCTTGCAACATTGCAAAACTCGCTGCGCGCGCTCGATGATAAGATTGAAACGGTTGAGTACGAACTGCTATCAATCCAGGAACAGGAAAAAGAACAGCTCGCTCAATCCGCTGCTCTTGCTGCGCAAGTCGCTCAGGTCGAACAAAACCAGCAAATGCACCAGGCTGCCCTGGCCGAGGTAACGGCCGCACTTGAAACACTGCGCAAGCAACGTGAAGCCGCACACGATGCGTTAACCGAAAGCAAGGTTGCATTTGCTGCCGAAGAACAACTCTACAATTCATTCCAGCAACAACGCCGCGCGCTCCTGCAACGAATCAACGAACTTGCCCAAACAGCTCAACAGCGCCAGCGCGACATTGCAGCGTGCTACGAACGCCGTACTCAGGCAATCGAGCAGATTGCACAGGCACAACAACGCACCGACTCGGTCACGGCAAAGCGCAAGGATGTCCAGGTCAAAATTGCGCACCTAGCCGATCAACGTGAAGCTTGTGAATCTGAAACCGCAACACGCGAGCAACAACTACGTCAACTGCGTCAACAGCTCGACCGGTTGCAACAACAACGCGCGACAGTCGAACTTGACCTTGCGCAAAAACAGATGACCGTCCAAAACCTGCGCGAGCGCATCAAACAGAAGTACAACGTTAACCTTGACGATGTGCCAACCGAATGCATCACCATCACAATCGCAGTCGAAGGCCCGGCACAGGTACACGTCATGTCGCCCGAAGAAATGGCTGAAAGCGGCGTGGCAACCGACTGGAACGCAGTTGCAGAACACATCGCCGCATTGCAGAAACGAATCGAAGAAATGGGTCCGGTCAACCCAATGGCACTGGAAGAATTCGAGGAAATCCAGCAACGATACGAGTTCCTGAGCAAACAACATGATGACCTCGTCCAGGCAAAAACGCAGTTGCTCGAGTTGATCAACCGGCTCAACCAACAAACACAACAGATGTTCGCCGAGACATTCGAAAAGATTCGGCAAAATTTCCGCACATTGTTCACCGAGGTGTTTGGGGGCGGACGCGCAGACCTTTACCTGCTCGACGAAAACGACCTGCTCGAAAGCGGGATCGAAATTGTTGCCCGACCGCCAGGTAAACAGCTCCAGAGCATTACACTGCTCTCCGGCGGTGAACAAACAATGACAGCAGTTGCGCTGCTGTTCGCCATTTACCAGGTCAAACCCAGCCCGTTCTGTGTACTGGACGAGCTCGATGCACCGCTTGACGAGGCCAACATCATCAGATTCACACGCATACTGCAGCGATTTGTCGGCCAGTCACAGTTCATCATCATCACACATAACAAACGCACCATCGGCATGGCAGACGCACTGTATGGTGTGACTATGGAAGAACAGGGCCTGAGTAAAATTGTCTCCGTCAAATTCCACAAAACTCAAGATGCATCCGACGAGCGCAAACATCAGCCGGATGCATCAGCCCCAGCGCTCCAAACCCAACCCGGACAAGAAGACAACGAAACCACAATCAACCGCGCTGAAGCACTCGATCTTGTACCAGCCAAGTGAAAAACAACGGGCCAAACCCGAAAAACTTGATTGACCGGGACGGGACACGCCGTGAGCCGGGCAAAACTACCAACTGTTCCGCCGGTACTCGTCGGGTGGAGGCACGCTTGCGCTTCCGCACCGGCACTGCATGAATGCCGGCCTGTCCAATCGTCCATACAGTCTTTTGATCGCTGGCATGCCCCGCAGTTGGCGGGCCAGCTATTATCTACTGACCGGCCTGCGATGAGGCGTTTCGCTGTGTAAAATGCCAGACAGTTCCCCTTTGGTGCAACCGCCACCGTTTGAGTCCGGCACTCGAAAGGTCACTTGAGAGTGCGGTGCTCCAGCGGTGCTTTCGATTCAGTTGGAGAGACGACCTCCACGTCGGCCAGAGTTTGCTGCAAGCTGGACTCCGCTCGGCAACCGGCTCGGACGAAGCCTCGCCATTCAACGCGGAATTTACTGCGCCAGTACGACCGTCTTGGTAGGGCGGGCAGTCTTCTGCCCGCCGCATCCAGGATCAACAGGGTGTTTCATCCACCAACGCACCAGAAGCCCGTAGCCGCGCCCGTGAGGGCGCGGAAAACCTGATTCAAACCTAAAAGCCGGGGTCTGCACGAGCCACACCGGCGCGTCCCGCACATGCGGGACGCGCCCTGCCTTACTCTCTAGGCCTCTGCTGTGAAGGATTGGAGGAGAAGTTTTTGGAGCGCGGTGCTCCAGCACCGCTTTCGGTTCAGTTTGAGGGATGACTTCCGCGTCAGCCAATGTTTGGTGCAGGCCGGACCGCGCTGGGGAGTTGGCTTGGACGAAGCGTCGCCTTCCAACGCGCTTTTTTACTGTGCCGTCCGGACTGCTTTTTTGTGGCGCTAATCTTGCAGCCACCAGACTGCCTCATCCACATTTGCGCTGCGGGTTTTGCTTCGTCAAAACCCGATCGCTGGTAGGGCGGGGCAGCCCTCTGCCCGCCGGACCTTTCCGGATGTACGGATGGCGGCGCGTCCCGCACACGCGGGACGCGCCCTACCGACTCTCTGCGCCTTTGGGCAGATTGGCGCGCGGCCATCCTGGCCGAGGTGGCTCCTGCGAACGGGAGGGTCGCGCGCCGTAGGCGCGCCCGTAAGGGCGCGGACGGAAGGGATTCCGGCCGAGAAGCCGGGTCTGCACAACCAACCCCGGCGCGCAGTGGGCTGCGCGCACTACCTTCCCCTGCGCTTCCGCGTCTTCCCGGTAGAAATACAGGCGCATGGGGCCTTGCGTCCCTACCGTAGCCGTTGCCAGGCACATTCCATGCACGCTGGACCAATGTGCCCGCAACTGAGAATGGTCGGGAGGCCGCGCCGAGGCGTCCGGAGACCAATTTCAACTGCCGGCAAGATGCCGGCAACACACTCGGTTCAGCCAAATAAACACGGCATCTGCGACTCCGCGCCTCGGCAGTTGATTGTGAGCTACAGAAAACCAAAAAACCTGTTATCGGTCGGGGTTGAACTCGACCCTCCAAGCCGGCTGGCATTTGGCACATGTGGACCTGCGGCCCAGATGGGCGCGCTCCATAGCCGCGCTCGTAAGAGCGGGAAAAACAAGATTCAAGCCGATAGGACTGGGCCAGTGCGAGCGGCTCCGGCGCGCAGTGAAATGCGCGCCACCTAACATTGCACACTCGGGGCTGGATCACATGCGCCAGCGCGCACGACCCAGCGGCCGCCAGAAACTGAAAGGCGGTAAACACGGCGTGGTGGAACGAGACGCGAACCGATCAATAATTGAGCCGCGTTCGGCAGATGAAACTGTTGTAAGCAGGCAACGGTGATTACCCACCCCAACACCTGTTAAAAGCGTAAAAATGTCGTTGGTGTCGGTTTTTTGCCCAATGCCAGTGTTTGACATGAAAACCTCATGAGCCGCAATTTGCTGCGGGCACCCTGGCAAAGCTACTGAGTAATTGGTTTGTTATGTTTTCGACCTGGCCGTCCGGCTCAGTTCATCCAGCGGGTACAAGGCTGCCAGTTTGTGAAGCAATTTGTCCTCAAGCATTTTCATCGTACGACGTGTTGGTGATGTTTGGTCATCGTAGCCGAGCAGGTGTAACACGCCATGAACAAGGTATCGGACAAGTTCAGCCTGCCACGTTGTGTTGAATCGGCGGGCTTGTCTGACGGCTTCGTCCACACAGATGAAAACATCGCCCCAGATATCGGGCTGCGCGGTTTCGTCAGACAAAGCAACATGGACCGTCTGGCCAGGTTTGGCGCAATAATCGAAAGCAATCACGTCCGTTGGACCGTCATGATGCAGGAACGCCTTGTTAAGGCGTGTGATCCGGCTGGTGCTTACAAGATACACCCCCAACTTGCAGGTTGTGAGTCCGAGACAATCTCGCAGCAGTGCAACGGTTAACTGCCGGAACAATCGCATGTTCAAACGCCGGCTACGCTGCCGATTGGCTGTAATGATGTCAAACAGGCCGACGCAAGCGGTAGAGTTGTTCTGGGTTTTTTGACCGGTCATGCGCCTACGACCTTGCCCTGGCGCGATGTTCTTCGTAAGCGGTTATGATGCGTTGGACCAACGGGTGCCGGAAGATATCCCTCTTGCCCAGCTCGATAATTGCGATGCCATCGATATCCTTCAAAATTCGGTGCGCCTCGATCAGGCCCGATTGTTTGTGTGGCGGCAGGTCAACCTGCGTTTCGTCGCCTGTGATGACAGCTTTTGAGCCGTGCCCGAGCCGGGTGAGGAACATGAGCATCTGTTCGGTAGTCGAGTTTTGCGCCTCGTCCAAGATAATGAACGCGTTGTTCAGGGTGCGCCCCCGCATGTACGCAAGCGGCGCAATTTCGATTACGTTACGTTCCATTTGTTTTTGGACTTCATCAGCCGGTAACATGTCGTAGAGCGCGTCGTGCAACGGACGCAAATACGGCATGATTTTTTCGTAAAGGTCGCCCGGCAAAAAACCGAGTGCTTCTCCGGCTTCAACTGCCGGCCGGGTCAGAATTATGCGTGACACCTTGCCTTCACGCAGTGCGGCAAGTGCCATTGCAACGGCCAGATAGGTTTTGCCCGTGCCAGCCGGTCCGACTGCGATTGTAATGTCGTATTTGCGGATGGCGTCAACGTACCGTTTTTGGCCGAGTGTTTTGGGTGTTACAGTGGGCTTCTTATCCGAGGTATAAATCCGGTCGGCCATCAAATTTTTGAGCGCGTCAACCCCCTCGTTTTTTACAACCTGAAGTGCATGCGCGAACTCGCGATTGCGCAGCGGCGTACCCGCTTTCAACTGGGATTCAAGCTGCATGAAAAGCTGTTTTGCGCGGTCAATGGCATTTGGTGCTCCCTCGAGCTTGATCCAACCGTCGCGTGAAGTGGCTTTAACACCCAGTTCTTCCTGTAAAGCCTGCAGATTCCGTACATCGTTGTTAAAGAGCTGCTGAGCAAAACGAGCGCTTTCGAAATGCAAAGTCTCGGTTGGCATGGTTCAACTGCGTGAAAACTTTCCAGTGATCGTACAGGACCGAATTCGAAACCCGACTCGTGGACTGACTGAAAGCGGGCGTGGCCGCGGACGGCTCATTGAGTCTGGACGCACGCGCGGATCAGGCTGCATGAACATCAAGCCGGTCATTTGGCAAGCGCAGCGCGCAACTTTGCGGCTGTTTCTGCGAGTGCTTCCGGCAGCACCGTTGTACCGGCCAGCACGGGCATGAAATTGGTGTCGCCAAGCCAGCGCGGCACCACGTGAATATGCACGTGTTCAACCACACCTGCTCCTGCAACTTTGCCAATGTTTATGCCCACGTTGAAACCGTCCGGGTTCATCACCTGCTTCAGTGCATTTATACAACGCCTGGTGAGTTTCATCAAGTCGGTGATTTCATCGTCGGTTAACGCGGTCAGATCCGGGCATTGCCTGTAGGGGACGACCATCAGGTGCCCGGCAGTGTACGGATAACGGTTTAGCAGCGCAAAACACGTCCGCGCACGTGCTATGACGTAATTTGCCTCGTCATTATTGTCCTGGGCAATGTTGCTGAAAAGCGATCCATCCGCCGGCAGCGGTTTTGGAGCGCGGACATACTCGATGCGCCATGGTGCATGCAAAGTTTCCATGACGCAAAAACTACCCCGAGCTGACGCGGCTGTCAAAGTTCAGGCATCATGCCAGAGACGCCCCAACGGGCTGTTGCGCGCTCACATTTTGGTTCTGCTCGGCTGCATTTGGTAGCCTGTTGCGCCACACGTACACCAATGCCTTTATTGCCAGCTCAACAAACAGGAACGGTTTGGCGATAAGGTCTGTTCCCCCGCTCATTGTTGTGTTGGCGCGGCTTTCGAAATCGTTGATGGGCGTCACGAACACGACTGGTGTGTGCGTGTAATCTGGCAGCGCGCGGATTTTGCTGCAAAGTTCGTATCCGGATAGGTCCGGCAGGTCAACATCAAGCGCTATAAAATCGAATTTTGCGCGGTTAACCAGTCTCATAGCTGCATCGGCCGTTTCGGCAATGACACATCGCAGTTTTGCCTTCTGAAGCGCGTACACAATTGCGCGGCGTGAAATTGCCTCGTCGTCAATCACAAGCGCAGTTGCACTCGGTATTTCACTTGTGCCGTCGCTTGCCGCATGACCAAACAGCACTCCAAGAAAATCAACACCCAACGCCATGGTCCGGAGTGTCGAGGCATTGATGTTTTTCGGTTTTTCGCGCAGTTCCTTTGTCAATGCCTCAAGTGCGGCCGATAGATGCGCAATCTGTACCAGGCCGGTCAATCCGGCGTTGCCTGTCAATGCATGAAGTTTTCGCTGCAGTTCCTGCAGGTAACCGAGCTGTTTGCCCTCGGTTTCACTTTTAACAAACTCTTGCAGATTTGTCCGCAACCCGGCCAAAACAGTGGGCAGCTCGGCAACAAACTGTTTGCGCAGCTCGGCAATGAATTTCCGGTCGGCTTCGGCAGCCTTGGCGAGTTCGTCTGCCAGCTCGGGCTTTGGTTGCGCGCCGGCCTGAGCCAGTTTTTGAGCCACTTGAGCTTCGGGTTGCGACCTTGATTCGGCGTAATCCTGCAGGACACTGTTTACGATCTCGACCACGTTTTTCGGTGTGCAATTGACTTTCGAAAGGCACTTGGTCGCACCGGCCCGCCACGCTTCACTGACCATGGCGCTTAAATACGCATTGGTAAGCACCACCACGGGTATGTGTTGCGTATCTTCATTTGCCCGGATGTGCTTCAGTACCTCGACACCGCTCATCTTTGGCAAGATAAGGTCCAGGATGATCACATCGGGCATGACGCTATGCACCATTTGTACCCCCGCTTCACCGTCCAACGCGATTGACACCTCGAACCCGGCTGCAGCGAATCTGTTCCTGTAGATGTCGGCTGCAACAAGATCGTCCTCGACTAACAATAGCTTTTTCATGGCTCAGGTCTTAACAGATGTTTGAATAGCTCTTTTTATGTGTTGTTCGTCCGCAAAGAACTCCTTGACGCGCTCGAACTCGCGCAGGAGCTGCTCGAAAACCGGTTGTGCATCGCCCAGCGTGCCGTCCTGCCCGATCCGTTCAAGCTGGCGCAACAGCGGCACGAGCCGCCCCACGCCGCACGTGGCACTTGCGCCGACACAACTGTGCGCGAGTCGGCGCACAGTGGGCGCGTCTCCACTCGCAATTGCGGCTTTGATCTGCTCGAACTGTTCGGCTGTTTGGCTCAAATACAACCCGATCAGCTCGCGTACGCTGTCTTCCGTACCCTCGGTCATGCTCACCAGCCTGTTAATGTCAACTGGGCTAGGCTCGGTCTGTTCAACTTGTGTTGATGCGTTTTGTTGTGACATGGTCGCGTTTGGTTGAGTTGATTTAAGTGATTTGGAAGCGACGTCGTTATCGCCTATTGCAACCGGCCCCCAACGTTCCAAAATCCGCCGCACGTCCTCGAGCCGAACCGGCTTGGCAAGGTAATCGTCCATGCCTGCATCAATGCATTTTTCCCTGTCACCGGCCATTGCGCTGGCTGTCATAGCCACAATTATCAACGGCGGCTTGTAATTCGGGAATTGGCCGGTCTGTTTCTGACGTTCGCGGATTGCACGTGTGGCTTCCAACCCGTCCATCTCCGGCATTAGCACGTCCATGAAGATCAGGTCGTAGGGCTGCTTATCCAGCGCAGACAGCACCTCGCGCCCGTTTGCAGCCACGTCAGGTTGATACCCCATCTGTTGCAACAGTCTGACAGCAACTTTTTGGTTTATCTTGTTGTCGTCAGCCACAAGAATCCGCAGTGGCAAACGCGCTGCCAGTGTCTGCTCCGGCTTCACCTCAGGTTGCGGTTGCGGTGCAGCGGGTTTTGAGCCCGAGAAGGTCTGCCGCAATACTTCCTTCAGCCGAGCGGGTTTGATAGGTTTCATCAACAGCCCGACGAAACCTGCTGTGGTAAATTCAACCGATTCGGCATGCACGCCAATCGGGCTTAACAATACAAGTGGCATCCTGTTGCCATTGGGCAGCTTCCGTATCTCACGCGCCAGTAAAAACCCGTCAAAGCCGGGCATTTCCATATCGAGCAGGGCCAGATCGAACTTTTCACCGTCGCTAAGCCAACGCAACGCCTCCACAGCATTCTGTGTTGCGCGAGGCGCCATACCCCAGGCACTTGTCAACGTCATCAACATCCGACAGCTCGTTGCGTTATCATCAACGATCAAGAGCCGTTTGTCTGCCAATTCCGGCGCAGGTCTGGTCTCCTCAGGTACAAACGCATCCGGCACGGTCTCAAGCGGCAGTGTGAAATAGAATGTTGACCCCCTTTGTGGAACACTTTCAACCCACATCTTGCCGCCCATCAACTCGACCAACCTTTTGCTGATTGCAAGCCCGAGGCCTGTGCCGCCGAACTGCTTGCTTATGGTTGGGTCGGCCTGGCTGAATGGCTGGAACAGCCGCGCCAGCCGCTCGGGTGGTATCCCAATACCGGTATCACGCACAGAAAATTGCAGGTGCCACACAACCGGCGCATCAGGTCGGCCTGAGACAGCCTGGCTAACCTTGTCCGGCCCGGTGAGGCTAGCCGGCAAAGCAGGTGCGTTTACGCTGACTGCAACTTCGCCTTCACTGGTAAACTTAACCGCGTTGCTCAGTAGGTTGACCAGCACCTGACGCAACCGCACGGCGTCACCGCGGAACCTGGCCGGTATCTCTTGGTCAACGACACATGTCAGCTCGACCCTTTTTTCGCCGGCTTGAGGCGCAAGCACGTCAACGGCTTCCTCGACGCATTTGCGCAGGTCAAACGGTTCCTTCACAAGCTCAAGTTTGCCGGCGTCTATCTTTGCCAGATCAAGAATGTCGTTGAGGATTGCAAGCAACGAATTACCGCATGAATAGATCGTCTCGACGTATCCGCGCTGTTCGCGTGTGAGGGTGGTCTCGAGCAGCAGCCCGGCCATGGCAATCACGCCGTTCATGGGGGTGCGTATCTCATGACTCATCCGGGCCAGGAAATCAATCCGCCCGCGTGCGCTGCGTTCGGCTGCATCGCGTGCAACGACCATTTCATGATATGCTTTTCTGAGCTGCTCAAGCGCATGTTTGTTACGGGAAACAACCTTGATCCGCGCAACAAGCTCGGGGCTGCTTGATGGGAAACTCATGTAATCGTCAGCCCCCAGATCAAGCAAAGCAAGGCTTGCGCCGGACACATTCCCATCAATAAGGGCAATCACAGGAATTGACTCGGTTGACGGCTCGTGCTTGAGCCGCTTCAAAAGCTCGCCGGCACCGTTGTCGGGATTGCGTGCGTCCAGCAAGATCAGGTCGCATCTGCCGCCTTGCGCAATGGCAAACGCCTCCTGCCAATCGCATGCAAAACCAAGCTCAAAGCCTGTTTGAGAGAGCGGTGTTGCGAGTTGCTCTTGTACCTGTGCATCTCCACAAACAACCAGAATGTGTTGACCAGCGCGCATTGTGCTCTAACGCTGCGATTAATGCGTGTCCTTAACACTCGACTGTGTCGAATGCACTTCCCTGGCTAGCACTTTTAGCACCACATTGCGTATTCGCCGAATTAAAGCGTGTAATTCGCCACCTTGACGTGCGCCGTCCGCCCAACTGGTGGTGTTAACAGCGGGGATGCGGGGTCACGTTGCCCCGCAATATGACACGCACTGCAAGTTTTTGGACAGGAAAAGGGCTTTCTCTTGGACACAAGCGGGCGCGCCGGCATAAAGAAACGTTGCAAGAAGCTGGTCAGCCCGACTAAATTTCGCACATGATTCAGGCCGAGCTTAATCACAAGCCAGATGCAGAAACGGCTTTGTCGCGCGACCTATTCGTAAAGGCTTACAGGCTGATGCTGCTGGCCCGTGTGCTGGACGATAAGCTCGCCAGCCTGTACCGTAGCGGCAAGATTTACGGCGGTTGTTTCCTCGGACGCGGCCAGGAAGCGCTCAGTGTGGCGTGCGGGTTGTCCCTGCGCAAAGGCGATGTGTTCGCCCCTATGATCCGGGATGCCGCAGGCCGGCTTGCATTTGGTGAAACTGTTTTGGACGCACTGCGCACGTATCTCGGGTCGCGCCTCGGCCCGATGCGCGGCCGTGAAGGCAACGTGCATCGGGGTAAACCAAAGGAGGGCTTGCTCTCAATGATCAGCCACCTGGGCGCGATGATCGCAGTGGTCAACGGTGTCCTGTTTGCCCGGCGATTAAAGGGAATTACAGGCACGGTCGGTCTGGCGTCAATCGGCGACGGCGCTACATCAACCGGCTCTTTCCACGAAGCGTTGAACCAGGCTGCCGTCGAGAAACTACCGTTGGTGTTGGTAATAGCAAACAACCAGTACGCATACTCGACGCCAAATTCGCGCCAGTTCGCCTGCCGGTCACTCGCAGACCGCGGCATCGGCTACGGCGTACAGGCGGTTGAAGTTGACGGGACGGACCTTAGCGCCTGTTTAGAAGTTGTGGGGGCTGCAGTTGGGCGCGCGCGCGCCGGTGCGGGACCGCAACTTGTTGTTGCGCAGTTGCTCAGGCTGTGCGGGCATGGCGAACACGACGATGCAAGTTACATTCCCGACGAGCTTAAACGGTCGCCGGTTGGTCGTGACTGTCTGGAAACCGCCGGCGAACAACTGTACAGATTCGGTTGGGCTGACGCAGACACACTGGAAGCGTGGCGGGCTGAAACAGTCCGGCAGGTTGACGAAGCCGTTGCAACAGTGCAACGCGAGCCGCCTCCCGACCCAGCCGAGGAAGACTGGACGGCGCTTGCTTCGCGGCATCTGATCGAGGTGTTTCCCGAGCCGGTCGAGCCTGTTAACCCACCATGTGCGTTTGATCTTCCATGAGCATTACGTACCTGGAAGCCATTCGTGAAGCACAGGCGCGTGCGCTCGCCGAAGACCCGCGTGTGTTCATCTACGGCCAGGATGTCGGTGCATTCGGCGGTGCATTCAAGGCAACCAAAGACCTCGCAAAAGCATTCCCTGGCCGCGTGATAGACGCGCCCATAAGCGAAGACGCCATCATCGGCCTTGCAGTTGGTGCTGCAATTGAGGGGATGCGGCCGATCGTCGAAATCCAGTTCGCAGATTTCTCCACCACAGGCTTTAATCAGATCGTCAATCAGGCCGCAACGCTGTTCTGGCGCACGCTTGTGCCGTGTCCAATCACAATTAGGCTGCCCTCAGGCGGCACGGTCGGCAGCGGCGCTTTCCACAGTCAGTGCATGGAATCTGTGTATGCGCATTACCCGGGCTTGATTGTGATGACACCGGCGACCGTCGAAGACGCCTACAGCATGTTGCTTGAGGCGGTTGCAATTGATGACCCGGTCATTTTCTGCGAGCACAAATACCTCTACTACCATCTGAAAGCGGAAAAGCTGCCCACAGAAGCGTTGCCGGCCGGTAAAGCACGAATCGCGCGCGAGGGCCGCGACATGACGATTGTAACTTACGGTGCGATGTTGCACGAGTCGCTTGCAGTGGCCGAGGAACTTGCAACCGAAGGCATTGAAATTGAAGTGGTTGACCTGCGCACGGTCAAACCGATTGATACCGATACGGTCCTGGCCTCGGTGGCACGCACCGGCAGGTTGCTGTGCGTGGGTGAAGGCTGGCCGTGGGGTGGTGTAACTGCTGAAGTGGTTGCGCGTGTTGCAACCGAAGGGTTCGGCTTGTTGGATGCACCGCCCCAAAGACTGAATGCAAAAGATACGCCCGTGCCGTTTCACCCGAACCTGTGGGGTGCACACCGACCGACCGCACACAGCATAGCAGTGGCAGCACGCAACCTGTTGCGCTTATGAAGTTCGTGTACGAAACCGCGTATTTGGGATGGGCCGGCTGTTGCGCATCCGAATGTTCAAAAGGTTGCATGCACTCGGCCGGCCAACCGTACAACCGCTGGAGTTGATCCTATGCCGCGAATCCCGATCATTATGCCGCAACTGGGCGAATCAATTGCCGAGGCAACAATCATCAGTTTCCTTGTAAAACCGGGCGATACGGTCCGGGCAGACCAGGACATCATCGAGGTCGAGACAAATAAGGCAACGATGAATGTTACTGCGCCGTGCTCGGGCACAATCGCAATGTTCACTGCACAGCCTAATGAAAGTCTTCCGGTGGGAGCAGTCCTGGGCTACATCGAGGCAACACCGCAGGAAGCCGCCCGGCTCGGGCTGGACATTGCGCATGCGCCGGCTGCCGAAGCCGAGAAAGCTGGCGATCAAGCTGGACATGCCGAACCGACTGGTGCACGTGCCAGGGCAGGTGTACAACCGACGGTGCGCGGGTTGCCCGTGCCGGCCAATGCAGCGGGGGTAAGTTACATGTCGCCGCGACTCAAGGCACGCATGCTCGAGCTTGGCTTACATGCAGCCGACCTGGCCGGTATCGCCGGCACAGGCAGCGGCGGCAGGGTTACCATCCAGGATTTCGAGCGGTTCGTGTCAAGCCTCGAAAAACAGAAACTCACCCGCGCATCGCCGATGCGTGTGAGTGTGGCAGATGCAATGCGACGCAGTTGGACACGCCCAATCGCAATGGTTGCACTGCCGTTTTGCCTTGACCCGGTCTTGGCACATCGCAAGACACTGCCCGGCAAGCCCGGCCCAGCACTTTACGTGCTGCGTGCGCTTGCAATTGCCCTGGGTGAAAACAGCGCGCCTGCAGGTCGGCTGGTCGGGAACCGAATTGTGCATCCACCATCAATAGACATTGCCGTTGCAGTCGAAGCTGAAGAGGGCGTTCTGGTACCTGTCATCCGACAAGCCGATAAAAAAACACTCAAAGACCTTGTCGAGCCGTACAACCAGCTCATCAGTCTTGCGCGGCAACGCAAGTTACCACCCGAAATGACAGGCGGCTCGATTGCAACGGTCACAAACTACGGTACGTTTGGCTTGGTACTTGCCACACCAATTCCGCTTCCGGAACAGACGCTCGTGTTGGGGCTTGGCGCAGGGCGAAAAGCGCCGTTCTGGGACGAGACAAAAGGTCAGTTCGTCCCAATAACCGAGGCGAACCTGACACTGAGTTTCGACCATCGCGTGCTCGATGGCGGTGCAGCGGGGCGGTTATTGAAACGTGTGGCTGACCTGCTGACAAATCCGGAACAGTTGTAGCACGGCCTAAGGTTAACCCGCCTTTTGGATGGGTAGGCACGGAGATATTGAAAAACTTGAAGACCGGCTGACGCAAAAGTTTGAGTGCGAAAAACGAAGTTGGGCCGCCTCGCCCAGGCGACCTAGCGCCTGTGGCCAGCAAGCAGGCCATTGCGGTGTAAAACCAGATGAGAACACAATCTTGGTTGGCACTGTTTCGTGACGCCGCTGAACGCGGCGGACGGCTCGGCAAGCCGTTCCTGCCTTCAAACCCTGAAGCCAACCTCTTTTTTTTTCGGATTGGACGTCGCGTGGGCGGTCCCACGCACCGAAGCCTTTCGGAGCCAGACGGTGTGGCGCGGAATGCGCGGTATTATTCCGAGGGACCGCCGATGCGGCGTTGCTCGACCGGTCTGGCATGGCCGGGGTTACCGCTTTGATTTCGCAGACAAATGAAGCTCGGCGCGCACATGCCAATTTCAGGCGGTGTTTGGCAGGCACTTGTCCACGGGCACAGCATCGGGTGCGAATGTGTCCAACTTTTTCTGAAAAACAATGTGCAATGGTTTGCGAAACCGTACGCGGCACAGACAATTGCGCGTTTCAAGTTGGAACGAGAGCAGGGCCGGTTTGCGCATGTGTTTGCGCATGCGGGGTATCTTATCAACCTGGCCGGCCCGAACTCGCTGAAACGTGACAGGTCAATCCAGGCGCTCATTCAGGAAATCGAGCTTGCTGCCGCATTGCAACTGCCGTTCTTAATCCTGCACCCCGGCGCGCATCTTGGCATCGGTGAAACAGCCGGGGTCGAACAGGTCGCGCGCGGCTTGGATGACGCGCTGGGTGCAACGCAGCATCTGTTTGTCCAGATTGCGCTCGAGACAACTGCAGGACAGGGAACATGCATCGGATACAAGCTCGAACACCTGGCAGATGTATTCGATAAAGTTGCGCAGTTGGACCGATTGGCATTGTGCATTGATACCGCACACATTTTCGCCGCCGGTTACGACATACGCACGCAAAAAGGCTGGGACAATGTGATCCGACAGGTTGATTCATTGTTTGGGCTGGAGCGGTTGGTTGCAATTCACCTTAACGACTCGAAGGCAAAACTCGGCACACGCGTTGACCGACACGCGCACATCGGCCAGGGGGCACTTGGCAAAAGCGCCTTCAAGCACATCGTCAACGACCCGAGATTTGCCCGCCTTCCCGGTTGTATCGAGACGCCAAAATCGAAAGGCCTGCGTGCAGATATCCAAAACCTCACCGTGCTGCGCTCGTTGATTGAGCCGAACTAAGGAGGTGTCTAGGAAAGGGCTGTTTTTGAGAAACCAAGCCGCGAAAATGTTTAGATTTTGGCGTGTTTCTCCCCGTCGAAAACGAGCTTTCCAATAGCCTACCCATAGGTACAAGGCCGATCCGTTGATTTACGAGCCGATTAGCCTCGACAACACGCACTTGGCGCCTGAACTGTGGTGTTGCAACGGCAAAGATATCGGTGCAACCCGGGCTGGATAACCCAGCACGGAAAAACAGCGCGTGGTTCGTAGATAACGAATTAGTTGACAAACCCGATTTCGGTGACAATTCTGATTTCGAGTTGAGGTTGCCTCGGTAGCTCAATTGGTAGAGCAGCGGACTCTTAATCCGTTGGTTCCAGGTTCGAGTCCTGGCCGGGGTACCAAAAAATCAGCAAGATCAATTTTCGGCCTCAGTTTTATCATGCCTTCAACAAAGCAGTCGCCTCCGGCAACGAACATCTTGTAGTCTCAAACAGGCGCGTAACACGGCCGAGCACCACAAACACCCGCAAATAACCGCGCTGGATGATATTGCGGCAACCCGGTCATCAAGCCCCGAAAATCTTCAGGTCAGGCCTGCAATGAACTATTGCTTATGGTCGGGGGTACCAGGTTGTGTCGTGCGCAAATCTAATCATCAGGTCTGTCACAGCTACAAAAAGTGCGCTGAGTTTTGAGACTGACTCAGGAACGGGACCTTACCAGAAAATTTTGTTCGGCAAGGAACACGCGGCAGCCGAGTACGTAAAATCCAGCTTCGCCCGCCCATGAAAGCATCCGGAACCACCGCGTTACCACGGAACGATCGGCTACATGAAACCATGCAGCCCTATCGTTAAATTTTTTTGTGCGGTATGGCTTACGCATGCGCCGCGATCGAGCGGCGGCCGCTTTTTACCGCGCCGTAACCCGCGCCGAAGCCGTGCCTTTTTATCTGCCGGCAAGATGCCGGCAGCACACACTTCAGCCGCGGCAGCACGCGCTTCAGCCGCATAAGACCATGTAGCCATAGCTAAAAATGGTAACCCGGACCGATGGGGTCAGCCATCCACACAGTTAAATCTTGTAGTGCGTGGGGCAATTCACCAAACATCGCCAGAGACGAACTTGGGTCATCTGCCGGCAAGATGCCGGAAGCACGCGTTCCTGCTGCATGGAGCAATTTGCTTAACCTGAAAGTTCGTTGGAGACCTCGCACATGCATGGCCGGGCGGACAGCAGATGAGTGTGACGGTGCTTTGCAAGCGCGGTTTGGACAGGGCAAAAACCCTGGAGCCACCAGAGAACCTTCGGTAGGTCTAGAAACACACCCGTTTTGGAGTGCAGGCGTGCCCACGCACCGCAAATTGTGAAGCATTTCTCTGCCCCGGCCGGCTTTCAGGTCAACAGAATCAATCCAGTCACAATGCCAGCCTGGGTTGGAACCGTGCGTTCCATCACATTTATCGGTACTTGCTTGCCCGCCACACCGACTTCGGCCGTGCGGCAATTGCAGGTCCAGCACGGATCAACCTCCCGGTGAGGGTTGCGACCGTGGTCCAGGTGCGCAGAGGTCGCCCTTGGTTCAATCCGGGTCAAGCGATACAAAAACTGCGCGGCTGTGAAAGAAACCGGCTGTTGACGTCCGGCGAATAACCGTACCCGAAGCCGAGCGGGTCGTTTCATCTCTACGTGCCGGATTCATTCGTGCAGCTAACGGTTCAAGCGGTTAATGGTTTCGAGCAACAAGAGCAGGTAAGCGCGACTAAACAGGGAGGACCGGCCAAATGGTGGGTGGGGAAGTTTCGCCAGCAAAATCAGACGGGCGCACCAGGTCTAATATCGCCAGTGGCCCGGATGATGACGCCAGCCGTACGGTGTGCGTATCCAGTAGCCGCGCACCCAAACCGCCCGTGGATGCGGCGGTATTACCCACCGGCCAGAGACCCAGACCCAGCGACCGTTCCATATCCACTCGCCACCAACCCACACATAGCGCGGCCCAGGACAAACTGTTACCGTCTCGACTATTACGGGTGGAGGTGGCTCAGGCGCATAAACAACCTGTGCCCGCCGAACCGGCGCCTCGGAGCGCGGTGCTTGGTTGGCCGTGTTAATCATGTAATCAATGACCTTGTTGCTCACACCTGCATTGTGCAGCTCGATGATATCAGAGGCGCTGAGCCGGTAGGTCGAGCCAGTTGCGCGGATTTGACTGATGATGACCTCGTCGCTCACGCCTGCTTGTGCCATGGCTTTGATGTCAGCCAACCCGAGTGGTTGGCCGCGTTCGAGCCGCACCACAGTTTCTGGCGCCTGTGTACGTAGCCGCGTCTGTTGTTCCTGATCAATCGAATGACCGATCAAGCCGCCGGTGAGTGCCCCTATTGCACCGCCTATTGCGGCGCCTTCACCGCCACGTCCACTTTGATGACCGATGATTGCGCCTGTGATTGCGCCAATTGCGCCACCGGTTAACGCGCCTGTGGCCGTATTGTCCGGTTCACCTTCAGGTGTCTGGCAACCGGTCGTAACAAGGCCAACTACCAAAACTATGCTTAACAGTTTCGCTGTCTTCATTGGTCTCATATTTCTGCCAAATTTGACGTGTCTCGCTGCCGGGACATTCAAACTGCCAGCAAATATTCGTCGGCTCAGCCAAATGGATACACTGCAAGTCAGCCTTTTGGTTTTTGGACAAGCTTTGCAATTGCGTTCTTAACCTCTTTCAGATGCACGTCTGCGCTCGGGTTATCTGTGATGTGTGCGATCTTGCCGTCCAAACCGATCAGAAAACTCACGCGTCGGCTGATAACTCCACCAGGTGCACGTGTGCCGTATGCATCTGCAATCTTGCCGTCTGTATCGGCCAACAGCCTGAAGTTTAGATTGTGCTTCGCCTTGAATTGGCGATGGCTTTCAGCCGTGTCGAAACTCACACCTACAACTTCGACATTCGCGTCTGCGAACTCACTCATCATGTCGCGATATCCACAGGCTTGTTTGGTGCAACCGGCAGTGTCGTCCTTGGGATAAAAGTAGAGCAGAACAATTTTCTTACCGATAAACCGGCTGAGTTTCCACGTTTTGCCGTCCTGGTCTTTGCCCTCGACAAGCGGGGCGGGATCTCCCACGGCAAGTTTTTTCGCACCTTCACCTGCCAGCATCGCCTGCAGGCAACCCAAGGTGAATACAAAGCACACTATGGCGGTAAACATTTGGATGTTCATGCCGCAAAAATCGTGCGACGCGCTGCGGTTGTCAACAGCCTCCCTTCAACGGCTGCAAGCAAACCTACAGCCTCAAAATTGCGGCCTCCATTGCTTGCGGGTCATCGGCCGAATTTGGCCTGCTCAAGATGCTCGACAAACTCGATAAAACCGCGTACTTGTGCGCGCAACCGGTCAACCATGGCGCCGTCTTTCAACCTGCCGAATTCATCCAATGCATCCAACACATTCGGGATAAAAACGCGTTCACAGTAAACATAAGCGCCTTCGTAGGTGAAAATTGCCTGCAGTTGTTCGACCGGGCGCAGCGCACCCCATTGACCAGCCGATAACCCGACAAAACAAACCGGCTTGTGCACGACGCTTTCGGGTAGCTTGAGCATGTCAATAAAGTATTTCAGCACACCGGGTATGCCACCGTTGTATTCAGGAGTCACAACGTGCAAGCCGGCCGCACGGCAGACCGCAGTTTGGAAAGGCTCAAACGCGACCGGCTTTGTCGCGTAGCTTGTCGGCGCGAATATCTCAGGGGGCAATGCGGCAAGATCAACCACCGTAATCTGCATACCAAGCGCAGCATAAATTTCCTCGATATGCCGCGCGATTTTACGGCTGTTGCTCCCGGGCCGGTTCGTTCCGATGATAAGTGCAATCATGCCATAACTTTCCGGTTTTGTACCGACGGATTCCAAGCTGCGTCTCAACGCGCTTGTGTGCCGCTGCCCCGCCAAATCCGGTCCACAAAGCTCACCAGCGTTTACGAACTTTGCCTTGGAGATGCCGGACACGGTCGGCGCCTGAGCTTATTTTGCAGCAACAGCCGCCAGACCATGAAAAAAGCCTCGCGCACGATGTGCCCGGACATTTTGGAACGGCCCTCGCGCCGTTCCGTAAACACAATGGGTATCTCGACAATTCTCATCCCTTGCCGCCACAGCCGATGGGTAACCTCGATCTGGAAGCTGTAGCCATTGGATCTGATGCTATCCAGACCGATGCTCTCGAGTGCGTGCCGTCTGAAACATTTGAATCCACCGGTCGGGTCGGTAAACGGCATACCGGTTATCAACTGCACATACTTGGCTGCGCTTTTGCTCAAGATCAACCTGCTAAGTGGCCAGTTTATAATGCGGATTCCGCCAAGATACCGCGACCCAAGCACGCAATCGGCTTCTTTGGCAGCATCAATTAATCGGGGTATATCAGCCGGGTCATGCGACAGGTCAGCGTCCATCTCAAGGACAAACTCGTAGTGCCGTTCCAAAGCCCATTTGAACCCGGCTACATACGCGCGGCCCAACCCATCTTTTCTATCCCGATGCAACACATGTATGAACGGATATTGCCCAGCCAATTCTTCCGCCAATGCACCTGTGCCATCGGGTGAGTTATCGTCAACAATCAACAGCTCAACCTGCATCGGCAGTGCCAAGAGCCTCTCAACGAGCGGCCTGAGGTTGTCCCGCTCGTTATATGTGGGCACTATGACCAACGCATTGTTCATAACAACCGTGTTTGCTGCGCCCTAGCGTAGCCCAAGCCACCGCACGTGAACAAGGCCTAGGTTGCCCAAAACAGTACCAACGTGTGTTAACTGAGCAACGTTTCCGTTGGACAAAGACCGCTGGTGATGGAAAAGTTTCGTGTGCGCATGCAAAAGGTCAAGTTCGACAAGAAATTGTTTGGCTGGCTGGTGTCACAAACACGTGGTTGTGCCCCAGACACCGCAAAATCCAGGTCAACGTTGGCTGCGGCGCTCGTTTCTGCGTTGTGCATGGTTTGTGCGCAGACGGTCGCGCAACAGTTCCCGATCGCGTCAAATCCGGTTGTGTTCGAGCTGTGCGGCGGGGCGGTTTTCGACGGGACAAATTATCTGGTGGGATACACCGCAGACACGAACATCTTTGGCCAAAAAGTTTCGCCCACAGGGCAGCTAATCGGCGCACCGCACCTGGTGGCATCGGCAAACCTGGGCTGGCCACCGGCTGCTGCATTCGCCGGTGCACGGACAAACTGCCTTGTGGCATGGTCGGACTACTCGAAAACAACCGGTGTCACCATGTTCGGTCGAATTGTGAATCCGGCAACGGGTGCAATGGGCACTGTCTTCCCATTGCTTGGTGCGGCAGGTACACATGGCTTCCAGCGTGTCCGTGATGTCGCCTCAGACGGCACGAATTACTTTGTGCTTTGGGTAGATGAAAATGACAAGGTTGGCGACGGCCTCTACAGCAAGCTGTACGGGCAGTTTGTAACCGGGACGGGTACATTGGTCGGGTCTGAATTTGTCGTAATCGGCGCAGCGACCGCGGCCGAGGATGTAGGGGTTGCTTTTGGCCGGACAAACTATCTTGTGGCATGGCAACAGAAGCAGGCTGATAACTACGAAACCTACTGTCGAGTGGTGACTCCCTCAGGCGCACTGGGCGCCACGCAAAAGATCAACGCAACCGCGTCTTTTGACCGTAATCCGCTTGCGGTCGGGTTTGACGGCACAAATTATCTTGTCCTGTGGAATTGCACAACCAACTACGACGGGCCGGGTGAACTGATGTTGTTTGGCCGGTTGGTTACGCAAACAGGCACGCCTCTGGGTTCGGAATTGGTACTTAGCACAGAGAGGACAGGTTTCTTTGGTGTCGGATTCGACGGTGTCAATTACCTAATTCTCTATGCGGTTGACGTTGTCATGACAAATCACACTGTGCACGCACGATTCATTAACCGGTCAGGCGAACCGATCGGCCCCGTGTTTACGCCACTTGCAATGCAAGGGACAAATGCCCCACTGTTTCCATTGCGTGGCGTATTGTACGCAGGCGGTAAGTTCATGCTCACAGCCACATATGGCTCTTTCATCACCAGCGAAGACGGTGGAATCATAGGCTTAGTCGGAGGCGACGTGTACGGCCGGTTTTTGCCTGCCAGTACCACACCGCCGTGGTTTACAAATGCAGCGATTGTAAATGGTCTGTTGCAGGTGCAATTCCACCTCGTGCCGGGTGTCTATTACACTCTGGAAATTTCAACCAACCTGACCAGTTGGAACGTGGTGGATGTCATCGGTAGTGACGGAACAAATGTCCTTGTGCTTGCGGTTGACCAGCCGCCAAAAGGCAACATGTTCGTTCGCGCTAGAATGGGATGTACGCCTTCGTTCGAGTTTTGGTTTTTCGAGTTTGCATACGCAGGCGGGTTCGGCAGCGGATTCACCCCCACACCGTCCTATCCAGTAACGCTCACAAATTATTCAGCCGCATTCGGTGTGCACGGAGACGTCTCCTCGCCACCGACAGCTAACGTGTACTTTACCGGACCTGCAGGCTCGGGCTTGACCAATACACCTGCCTGGCAGTCTTATGGCGGGCGCGATTGGATGTTGTACCAATCGCCGCCTGTGTATAATCCGGCGGCTGCACCCGGCGGGACATGGATCGTCAGTTACAAGGGGTCAAATGTGACATTTAACGTCCCGGACCCGCAGGCTGCCGCGCGATTGGTTGTGCCGCTGCCAACGGTAAACGTGAGTGGTGACGTGCTGCAGAGCGTGAGCTGGGTTTACAAAAACGCAACCAACGGCGCTACACTGAGCAGCCCGCCGGCTTACATGTCAAGTATCCAGTTACAAATCGAAGACGTCGGTGGCTTGCGAATCTACAACTCTGGTGAACTGTCGCCCAATACAACCAATCACACGCTGACGTCCACAGTGCAATGGTCAAACGTTGGGATGTTATACATGGCGTACAGCGACACACTCGACAACCATTACGTGGTGATGTTCACCAAACCGTAGGACCGCATTTGGCACACTGTCGGGATACAGGGGACGCACGATTTGGATGAGCATCGCGTTGTGCGCGATGTGTTGTCTGGTTGTAAGAAAGCGGATTGAGATGGGTTGTACAGGTTCACTGTCTTCTCCGTGCGCGCACCACCCAGGCAAATCTATCGCACGAATCCGCGTTATTGGACGCACGAAAACGACCGATAGATTTACCGAAATCGCATGGCAAGTTATCCCGTGCTGCACGAGGCTCTTCACCGGTTTTCCCACGCGCTGTTACGGCTGGGGCTGCGAGCATAGCCCGCTTTCCCGCACTTTGTAGCGGCGGTGTATGACCGTCGTCGAAATTCCAGCGAAAATCCTTTGCCCGATCCTTCACCGCAGCAACGGTATTTAATTTGCGAGTACGAAGTTGGGATATTTGAGCACATGGTTCATCAACACAACCAGTTTCCGCATCACCGCAGTAAGAGCCAACTTGGAAGGTTTACCAGCAGCAC
>Ga0315298_1003308_pt1 | contig 25951 bp, 27 predicted proteins | sample WHS_1_MG_FD_203077 | JGI IMG/M metagenome (GOLD analysis project Ga0315298, IMG submission 203077) | Extremophilic microbial mat communities from Washburn Hot Springs, YNP, Wyoming, USA - WHS_1_MG | ecosystem: Environmental > Aquatic > Thermal springs > Hot (42-90C) | place: USA: Wyoming... | reverse complement strand
TGTGGAGTTATGGAATTTTTGGTCAAAGTTATGAAAAAGTTATGCTCTTGTGCACTTGTGAACAAGTTGGGTAAGGTGTTGAAATTATTATGAAAAAGACTACAAGAGAGCAGACACAGGCGCTCAGGGACGCAATCTTTCGAACTTTCAACGAGTTACAAGAGGATGGCAGGCCGTATTCTCTTGTTAACTGGGCGAAGGAAAACCCTAGGGAGTTTTACACCGGCCTACTTCCCAGAGTAATTCCCAAACCTGTGGAATTGTCTGCGTCTGAGGGAGTTTCCTTCGCTCTGGTTTACCAAGTTGGTGAGCAACAGTTTGTCCTTGGTCAGGACGGCCAGCCCTTGCCCCAGCCCTTGCCAGAAGAACCAACCTGCTTAGGTAGCAGAATGCCTGACGACGAAATAATAGTCTTATCAGACAGTTAGCAATACTTGTCTTTTCTTTTGTGCTAATTTTTGTGCTTATCTGTTGGAAGATTTGCTTGGTTACCAGGAAAAGGTGGAAAAAATCAGCCACCAGCTTGCCCCTGCCGTGCCCCCGCTTCCCCCATTCGAGGGGGGTGGGGGGCGCACTGGGGCCCCTCCCAAAATTCCCCCGGACACATTTTGGTTCTTCACAACTTCACAAGGGTCGGTGGCTGAAAGGTAAGGCACCGGGCTGTAACCCCGAGGTTGCATGAGCTTGAAGGTTCGATTCCTTCCCGACCCACCACAGGAGCTCCCATGCCAAATCCCAGTTTTGGTGTTCGCGATTGCCCCCAGCACGGCCAATATTTGACCAGGTATTGCCCTGGTTGCTATCCAGGGCAGCGGGTCGCTGCCTCTGATATTAAGGCGGCGCAGGACACGTTTGACTGTGTCCGTGACAATGAGTTGCGCGGGGCTGGTGCTGCCGGGAAGGAACCTGTTGGCCTTCCGACGCATTTCGCCTGTGTAACTTGGATGGATGCGTTCTCGGTGGATGGTCAGCACTATCTGGAAGATGTGGAGGAGGAACCTGGGATGCTAATCCATTCGGCTGGCATCCTGTTGCACGAGACCGAGCGGGTGGTGTGTTTGGCGCGTTGCTATTGCCCTGAGCAGGAGTATGAACCATATGTGCGGAATCTGATCCGCATTCCCCGGTGCAATATTCTGAACATATGCAAGTACCCGATTCCTGGGATGGCCGAGTGAGTTTTGGTGCCAAGCTCAACCGGTGGGTAGGGGGTAGGTTTGAGAACGACACCTGCTGTGCCCTGTGCGGTGAACCGGGTAGTGTTGCGGTGATCAAGACTCCTGTTGCGCCTTCCCTGGAGATTTGCATGAACTGTCTCCACTGTGCCGTAACGGCCATTTACAGAGCCACCGTAGAGGCTTTGCCGAAGTGGAAGAGGGTGCCCACGACTGCCATGAAGATGTCTGGTTTTGTAGGGAGTGTGGGGGAATGACCCTCAAGGAAGTCGCTGCTCTTGCACCGATCCTGGTCATTCAGAATTGCCTTAGCACTGCTTGTCATCAGGCAAGTCAGTTTGCCGAGGCATTTCCCGAGTGGAAGTCGCTCATATGGGAGTTTTTTTATTTCAACTGGGGGTTTTACCCAGATGAAGATGACCCAAGGGAAGTCAGGGTCAAATAAACCTTTGATGCCGCCACGTGGCGGTGCGAGAGGAGATGGTCATGGCGGCTTAACAGCAAAGAGGGATTTTCAGTGCACCAATGGTGAGTTTTTCCATTTCCCGATGGCCGCGAATGCGAAGATTTACCATGGTGCCTTGGTATGCGCTAACACTAATGGCTACGCGATACCTGGCGCGGACGCCGTTGGTCTGAAGTTTTTGGGCGTGGCCTGGTGCCCCAGTAATGGTGACGGTGTGATGGATAACACCGGCGGGGCCAATGGTGACAAATGGATCACCGTTGCCCGCACTGGCATTTTTGAATTCGACGCCCTCAGCATCACCCAGGCCATGGTAGGGAGCGCCATGTATATCGTCGACGACCACACGATCGACGACGCCTCCGGCCCCAACAATGACATCCGGGTCGGGATTCTGGTGAAGTATGTGTCTGATACCAATGGCTGGGTGGACATCAACAAGTAAGACCGCATGGCAAAAATCAAAGTCCCGTACCTGTTTGAGCCGCGCTTTTACCAAGTCCCCTTTCTTACTGCCATGGGGAGGGGGGTGCTTGGTCTCCCTGGCGGCACGAAGAGGGGGGTGGCGGTTTGGCACCGGCGGGCCGGGAAGGATCTTACAGCCCTGGCTGGGCTGTTAGTTCCCGAGATGTTGCGCCGCCCCGGTGTCTATTACCATTTCCTTCCGACGTATAAACAGGGCCGGAAGATCATTTGGGACGGGCGTGACAAGACGGGGCGCAGGTTCCTCGACTACATTCCCCCCGAAGCCATTGCCACCAGGAACAACCAGGAGATGAAGATTGAGACCACTTCTGGTTCCTTGTTTCAGGTGGTTGGGACAGACGACATTGACTCCATTGTAGGCACCAACCCTGTGGGGTGCGTGTTCTCTGAGTTTTCTCTCCAGCACCCACAGGCTTGGGATTACGTTCGTCCGATCCTCAGGGAGAACGATGGATGGGCTGTGTTCCTCTACACCCCACGCGGCAAGAACCACGGTTACAAGCTGTTCAACATGGCGAAGAGCAATCCTGCGTGGTTTTGCGAAATGTTGACGGTCTTTGACACCAAGGTGCTGACCGCCCAGGACATTCAGGAAGAGCGTGATGCCGGGATGTCTGAGGAGTTGATTCAACAGGAGTTTTTTTGCAGTTGGAATGCACCCTTGACTGGTGCGTACTATGGGGCTTTGATGGACAAGGCCAGACACGACGGGCGTATCCGGGACTTCCCGGTTGACAAGAATCTCCCCGTTCACACTGCCTGGGACTTGGGGATGCACGACAGCACTGCAATCTGGTTTGTACAGGTTGTCGGGAGAGAAGTGTGGGTGATTGACTACTATGAGGCCTCAGGCGAGGGTCTTGCCCACTATGCCAATGTCTTGGAGGAGAAGAGGCGTGCTGGCGGCTACCTGTATGGAACCCACTATGCCCCGCACGATATCGAGGTGCGGGAGTTGGGCACCGGGAAGACTCGTTTGGAAATTGCCTCTGACCTTGGCATCTTTTTTCAGGTGGTGCCCCGGCACGACCTGATGGACGGCATTGAGGCTGTCCGCGGCTTACTGCCCCTCTGCTGGTTCAACGAACAAAAGTGCCTTGAGGGGATCGACCACCTGGAGCAGTATCGGAAAGAATGGGACGAGAAACGGGGGTGTTACAAATCCCGCCCCGTCCACGATGCGTCCTCTCACGGAGCAGATGCGTTCCGCACCTTGGCTATGGGTCTCCGCGTTTCTGACCCGCGCCATCGCATGACCATCGAGGATGTTCGAAACCTTGATGAACGCTATTCCCCGCCAAGACGATAGTGCGTTGCCCACATTACACGCCTTGGGCCTCTGTGAAGGGGTCTGTTTTGCGCTCGAAGGAGTGTTGCCATTATGAGCAATGGCCACCCCCAGCAAGATGTTCCTTCCCTTACCCCCATGCCGGTTGCGATGGTTTCGGGAATGTTACCGGAGAGGGGAGTTTTTGTGTACTGGATCAACCCATTCGACCACCGAAAAATGCACCTGTCTACGATGACCTCCCGGCATTTGCGACGGGATGTCTACGCGGGACTTGAGGTGATGGTTGACACGGGGCAGGTTGTCTCGTATCGGCTTCACGCTCTTCCAAGGGGTTAGGCCATTGTCGAGTAACAAGGAAATCGTTCAGGAATTCAATCAAGCCTACGACAATGCCATTCAGCACTGGGGCCGGTGGATGCTGGAAGCCAGGACTGATATGAAGTATTTCGTGGGCGACCAGTGGAGTGCATCTGACAGGCAGTTTGCTCAAAACACACGCCGGGAGTTGAAGACCATCAACAAGGTGAGGCGTGTCATTAAGCTGGTCGAGGGCTTTCAGAGGAAGCACCGGCTGGCCATAAAGGCAGACCCCATTGCCCTGGCCATGAACCAACTGAGTGAGTTGGAGGCCAAGACTGCCAGCCAGATGTCGGCCGTTCTACAGTTCGAGATGTCGAAGCGGTATGGCGGCTACCTCACTATGTCTCAGGCTTTCTCGGGTGCCTTGAAGGTTGGTCTCAACTTGGTGGAGATCTACGTTGACTACAAGGACGACCTCATCTCCGGCGACCTCCGCTTTGCCAGGAAGGCCCACAACGAGTTTGTGATTGACCCCTCGACAACCAAGCTGTCCCTGGAGGATTGCGGATACATTATCGAGCGCAAGTTCTTATCCCCTGGGGCCTGTAAACAACTCCTGCCAGACAGGGCCAATGAGATTGACAAGCTCCGCCCCAAGGGGTTCAACGATGGCAAGTTCATCTATGCACCGAGGGTGCGTGGCATTGATGGGAAAGACCTTCTGCGCTATGACACCTTCTATCGTTGGGACACCAAACAGCGCAAGGTGGTGGTGGATCGTCAAACCGGGGATCATTTTGTATGGCGAGGCACACGGCGCCAGCTTGCTGAGTGGATGCAGTCCATCGACCCCAAAACTAACCTACCGATGTCTGAGTTGATGACCGTCATTTCCCGGCCCATCCCCACCATGCGTCAGATTGTCCTGGTGGAGGAGGAGTTGATGTACGATGGGCCGGATATCCTGGGGATCGACGACTACCCCTTCGTGCCGGTATGGGCGTATTTTGACCCGGAGCATGACAAGCACGAGGAGAAGTTGCAGGGGCTGATCAGGGCCATGCGCGACCCCCAGGTGATCGTCAACCAGCGGTATTCCAAGCTGGAGGACATTCTCGACAAATTGGCCTACGGTGGTCTCAAGTTGACCGAGGATGCCCTGGTAAACCCTGAACAAGCCTATCAGGTGGGCCACGGGTTGCCGTTGTGGATCAGGGCCGGTAAAGATCCGAGTTCTGTCCAAGACCGCCAGATGCCACAGATCCCGCAGGGCCTGTTTGCGGTGCTGGAGCTTGCTGACAAGATGCTTCTCGATTCCGGCATGGTGACAGACGAACTCCTGGGCGACCCCTCCTCGCCACAGACCGAGGTGGCTGGGGTGCTGTCGAAGTTGCGGCAGGCGGCGGGTCTCACGGTGTTGCAGGACATTTTTGATAACTACCGGGAATCTAAGCGGATGTTGGGCTACAAGCTGATTGCCGCGATTCAGAAGCACTACCAATCGTCCAAGATTGCCCAAATCATCAACGAGGAACCGACCCCCAGCTTCTTCGACAAGACTTTTCCCCGGATGAACGTCAACATCACCGAGGGGGTCTTGAGCGACAGCCAGCGGGAGATGTACCACTTCCAACTGCTCCAGTATAAGGCGCAGGGTGCGCCGATCCCCTGGAGTGAGATTATCGACACAGCACCACTGGAGGGCAAGAATCGGCTGAAGGAAGTGGTGGCGCGGGAGGAACAGGCCAATGCCGAAATGGCCAAGGCCCAGCTTGAGGCACAACAGGTTGTCCAGTATTTGACGATGGCCGAGGCCCAGGCCAGGATTTCTTCGGCCAAGCTAAACGACCAGAAGGTGGAGACGGAGATCGCCCAGGCCCTGCTCGACAGGGTGAAGGCAATCGGGGAGATGGAGAAGATCAAGGCCGAGATAAGTGGTCTGGACGCGAAGCGCATTGCCGAGATTCTAAAGGCCCTGAGTACCTTCCATTCTGCCACAAAGCCTGACCAGCGACGCCGGGGCATTACGAAGAGGTAAGCATGGACAATGGGCAAGAATCCAACCAAATCTCGACACGAGTTTACGACCCCGGATATGAGGCGTGGGTTAATTGGAGCGTAATATGAGCGTGCTGATTGGCGACATCAGGGCCGAGCTTGAGGCTAAATTGCGAGACAACCTGGCCGATATCATGGCACGGAAGGCGGCTGAAGGCAAGGACAACTACTACATTCTGGTGTATGCGTCCTGGGCAAATGGCAACGAGCTTCACACCCGCATCATCCTGTTGAAGGATGAGCCGCCCCCGATGCTTGGGACTTGTTGTTATCTGGTAAAAAACGGTATTTTGCACAAGGTTTTCATCCTGCCCCGAGACAATTATTTGATCTCCGACAAGTGCCGCGACGAGGACTCCATCTGCCGGGAGATCGAAGAGGGGGCCAGAAAACTGAGAATGCCACTGGTGAATTAAAATGATTTGGTTTGAGGGTTCCCCCATCCCACCGCCCCGACTGCCAAATCTACCTTGTGGTCTCTGACAACTTCTTTTTTGCGCATTGGTGCTGATGCGCTAGTTGTTCCCCCCCCAAATAAGTGCAGGGTCTCCAAAACCCAGCGTTCGATCCCTGTGGGGTCTGCCAACAAATTAAAGGAGGTTTCAAATGGGTATTGTACGTAACTATGTGAGAGATTTAATCAACAGTACCTTCCCCGCCCACAACCGCGATGCCATCCACAATCTGAATGATGCGATGCTGGCGCGCTCTGTTTTTGTCGTCACGTTCCCGGTTATCCCCACCTGGACAAAGGACGGGACTTACCAAAATTTGGGGAGTGTCTAGGCCGCATACCCAAAAATTCCCGTTCCCTTCGTGGTAAAAACTGTCCATTTGACGTTGGGCACTGCACCGGGGAGCGGTAAAACTGTCACTCTCAAGATCAAAGGCATCTATGCCGTTACGGTTGCAGACACAAATCTTTGGAATTGTTGGGTAAACATGAACATCCCAGTTGCCGCTAATGAATCCAACATTTTCACCATCAATGAAACCGCGGGCGGCACCGGGGCGAATGCCGTCATTTCCATTGTCTGTCAGCCCACCGGATAGTGCCAGCGCAGCTGCCAAACCACTTTCCTGAATACCACCGTGCAAGAAAATCCCGCCGCCGGGGGCGCATATGGGGAGTCCGGGCTATGCAGTACCGCGGGTGCCGCGCATACTCCCTGTCTGCCACGGGCGTAAAACCACTCGATTGGAGGATTTATGGAATTTGATGAACTTGACAACCTGGAAACGGGCGAACAAGACCCTGCCGCCGGGGGCCAGAACCAAGACGGCGACAAAATGGTTCCCCTGTCTGCTCTTCAGGCAATCAGAGAGGAACTGAAGACTGTCAAGGAACAAAACCAGCTTTACCTCGCCCAGCTTCGCATGGGCCTGGCGGCTCAGAATGGCCAGCAAAACCGGGGGCAGACTCAGGAAGAGGATGATGATTTCCTTCCTGGCATTGACCCCGACGAACCGCTGACCAAAAAGGAGATCGCCAAGGCGTTCAAAGGGCTTTCCCAGCGGATCGAGGCCCGCACGAATGCCATGAGTGACGAGGCCGCCTTCCTGGCACGTCACCCCGACTACTACGAGGTGATTACTCAACACCTCCCCAAGCTGTTCGAGCAAAAGCCCGAACTGCTGGCCAGACTCCAACGCCACCCTGACCCTGTCCTGGCCTACGAGCTGGGTGTGAACAGCCCCAGTTACAAAGCCAAGAAGGCCAAGGAAAAAATCGCCCAGGATGACAAGGGCAAAATTGCCCAGGAAAACGCCAGGAAACCTGGAAGCCCATCCCAGGTGGCCGGGAATACTGGGCAGGATGCTCGTGACAAGATCGCGAATATGTCTCGCGAAGAATTTCGGGCGTACGTGGAGAAGGTGAAGCGTGGGGGGCGCTAAAAAAACCCCTAAAAGGAGAATACGCCTGTGGCTGTTCAAATTACGACCACAACCCAAGTTGATCCTGCGGTGGCGACTTTTTATGACCGCGTCCTTCTGGAGCGCGCCACCCCCGAACTCATTCATGACCGTTTCGCCCAGAAGCGGCCAATCCCGTCAAAAAGCGGCAATACCATCAAGTTCCGGCGGTATTCCGCTTTGACCCTGGCCACCACCCCCATCACTGAGGGTGTGACCCCGGACGGCCAGAAACTTGCCAAGACCGACCTGACTGCTCAAATTCAGCAGTATGGTGACTATGTGACCATCACCGATGTCGTCGACCTGACTGTTGAGGATGCCGTTCTCACCGAGGCCAACGAGATTCTTGGTGAGCAGGCCGGTCAGACCTGGGACTACCTGACCCGAGTGGTTCTCGCCGCTGCCGCCACCCAGTACAATTGCTCTGGCGGTAGCAATGGTAAGACCCCCACCGAGATCAGCGACTCTGACCTCCAGAACGTGGTGCAGACCCTCCTGGGTGCCAACGCCAAGATGATCAGTGAGATCATCCCGGCCAGCACCGGGGTTGGCACTGTGCCGATCCGCCCCGCGTATTTCGCCATGGCCCACACAGACCTCATCCCGGCCATTGAGGCTTGCTCTGGCTTCAAGTCCATTGCCGAGTATGCGGCGCAGGGGCCGGTGACCGAGGCCGAGTGGGGTGCGGTGAAGAACGTGCGGTTCTTGGTGTCCACCGCTTGCGACAAAACCACTGGCACACCGAGCACCTACAAGGTGCCCGTGGTGGGCAAAAACGCCTACGGGGTCACCGATCTGGCGGCCGGCAACCTGAAGTCTGTGGTAAAGGCTTTCGGGTCTGCCGGTACTGCTGACCCTCTCAACCAGCGTGCTACCGCGGGCTGGAAGTTCTTCCACACCGCGCGCATCCTGAACGACAGCTTTCTGGTGCGGGTCAACTGCACCAACAAAGCTGGTACCTAATTAACCTCGCTGCCTGGGGGGCGGGACTCCAGAACCGTCCCCCTACTCTCTCTGGAGGATAATATGCCGCAAGGCGACTTTTTCAAATTTACCAATATCGAAACCCCTCGTGCGTACATCGATTTTGTGTTCAACAAAAAACTCCTGCGCCTTGAGGACGGTAAGGTCTACCAAGACCAGTTCGACGAGAACCTTGGCGTGTGGATGTCTGACCACCTGAATTCCCTGGAGATCCCCGAAACTGTAACTGAGGTGGACTCCAAGACGGGCCAGTTTGTCACCAAGGTGGTTGGAGTGCGGCCCCGCTTTTCCTGTGTTCCCGTGCGTCCCGGCGAGAAGAAGTCCCTCAAGGATGCTGTAGGAAAATAAACCATGCCTCAAATCTGGACTCAGCAGGATGTCAGGGATCGGGTAAGGAAGTTGACAGGGAGAAAAACTACCGGCAACCTCAGTGATGCCGACCTGGACAAGGCGATCAACGAGTACCTCAAAAATACCATGGCCGTGGAGCTTCCCGGCCACCGGATCAATGAGGTCTTTTTCATCACGATCACCACTGTTGCGGGGCAGACAACCCAGGATGAATCTCCCATTGGAAGCATTCTCTACATCCGTGGGAACCCCACCTGTGACGGTGTGCCGATGACCTTGCACCATGATCGGGACTTCTTCTATGAGAGGTTCCCTCAGGGTCAGTCCTACGAGAATTCCACCCCAACTGACATCCTCTTCTATGGCACAGGTTTTACTTGGATGCCACCGGCTGTTGGCGGCGAGGAGATCGTCATCCCGATTTACCCCCTGGTACCGTATGGGGTGGACGATGCTGAGTTCCAGACCTACGGTTTCGGGAGGTTCGGCAGGTTGATTGCCTTCGGTACTGCGATTGACATCCTGCTGGACGGGGGCGATTTTGAAGCCGCCCAAACAATCTCAAACGTCTACACCACCCTCTTAAACTTTGCCAACCGGGAGACCATACTTTCTCTGATCAATCAGGAACCAGTGGGGAAATGGTAATGAGCATTAAACGCGCCTTGGTACGAGTAGCCCTGACCTGGGATGCCGCCAAACCGGCTGGTAGTCAGAAGATCAGGCTGTCCGACGAGGAAATCCGGGATAACTGGGTGGCCCTGGCCGATGCCTTGAACAGGGAGCACATCTTCCCCGGAACTGAGGGGGTCGATGCTGGAATCCACAAAGTCCCGGTGGGCAACAGTAACCCCTCAGGGTACGAGGGGCGGCTGGCCATCGCCAACAATCTGCTTAATTGGTATAGCAATGGGGCTTGGCGCACCCTGATCCCGGCTGGCACCAAGATGGCATTTTTCCAGGCCAGCGTTCCCACCGGCTGGACGCAGGACACCTCGGTAAACGACAAGGTACTCCGGGTCGTCTCTGGAACCGGTGGTGGGTCAGGGGGTAGCTGGACAATCTCTGGGATCAGCGTGAGTAGCTCGGCTAGTACGGAGTCACAGAGTGTTTGGGTATCAAGCACTGCAACCTTCGCCCCCGGTTCCACTACCGCCGTCACCGGTATCGGCACAGGATGGCACAGTCATAATATCAGCAGTACAGCAGCATCAAATGGTACGTGGCGACCAGCCTATATCGATGTTGTCATCGGGGCCAAAGACTAAGCCAACCGGAGGGAGATTATGGCAGACTTTAGGGGGGCCTTTGCCTGTGGCAAGACAGGCGAGTGCCCCGAGAACAACGGCAAAAACGGGTGCCCGTGCTGGATTATCATGACCTGGAGCAACAATAGCGGTGAGGAAAAAACGGTAGGCGAGTGCATCTTTCAGGCCCTACCAAAGCTCATGGTCGAGGTTATCAAGGCCAGCAACCGTCCCGCCGCGGCCATTGAGTCAACCCGCAACGAGATTGCCAAGGGTTTTGCTACTCTGGCTACACTCGCCATGCCGGAACTGCTGGGCGGGGATTCCAATGCCTTACAAGCCCTTCCTGATCGCCCCCTATAAAACTGGCCTCGAATTGGGGATGCCTACCTGGATGATCCCCAAGGATGCCTGGACTGAACTGACTGATGCCTTCCTTTTCCGCGGGGTTGTGCGGAAAAGGAATGGGTACTCTCAGTTTGCCCGTCTGCCCCACCTGGTTAATAATGAAAATATCGGTACTGGTAACGGGTCTCAGACCACCTTTACCAAAACCCTGGTCAAGACCCCCATTGCCCCAGGTAGTGTGGTCATCAATGCCTCGAACACTTCTAATGTGACGATGACCGTTACCGACAACGGTAACGGTGTATTGACGGGTGATGGCACCGGCACCATCAATTATAGCACGGGTGGGGTCAGCGTCACCTTTAACTCCGCGGTCAAGAGCGGTGCGGCTGTCCTGGCAACTTACAATTTTTACGCCGGCCTGCCGGTGATGGGTCTCTGGAACTACGTCAATGCCGGTGGTTCAGAGTTGCTGATGGCCTTCGACACCAAACGGGTCTTCGTCTACGACGATGTCAATAGGTTATTTAAGGACATTACCGGCGGGACAGACGTGTTCAGCGGCGGGGAGAGCGACTTCTTTTGGGTTTGTAACTGGCAGAATGTTGCCTACATCGCTAACGGTAAGGATCAACTTTACACCTTCGACGGTGTCACCTTCTCCCCTTTCAATATCCATCTGGATACCAACCCCAACGACGTTGGGTTTGCCAAGATGGTCTTTGCCCATAAAGGGTACCTGATCCTCCTACACACCCAGGAAAAGGGCACCCTCCAGCCACAGCGCATGAGGTGGAGCAACCCAGCCAACCCTTCTACTTGGTCTCCCAACGACTATGCCGACGCAGACACCCATGAGTTTATCGTCGGTGCGGCGTATTTGCGGAACGATATCATTGTGTTTTTTGAACGGTCAATTTGGGTGATCAAGTTTACTGGCGACTCACGGATGCCTTTTCGGTGGCAGAGGCTGGCCATCCAGGACGGTGCCATGGCGCAGATGGCTGTGGTCGACATGAGCGACGAGATCATCGCCCTTGGGCCCACCAACCTGATTGGGTGTGATGGCAATAAGGTTTACCCACTTAGCGACCAGGTGCCCGACTTTGTGTATGAGGTCGATCAGGGACTGCTTACTCGGGCGTATGCCGGGGTGAATGAAGAGTTTAGGCTTATTCTGATCAGTTACCCGGAAGCCGGTTACACCTACAACAACAAGACATTGCTGATCAACTACCAGGATTTCTCGTACTCCAAGGCGAACTTCGGCTTCACCTGTTGGGGGTATTACTCGGTTCAAGACCCGGATATCTCCTGGGATGAATGCGGTGAGATTACCTGGGATGAGTGGGAACGGGTTTGGGACGAGCGCAGTGCCCAGGCGGGTTTTCCCTTGCAAATCTTCGGGGATACCAGCGGGTACATCTGGAAAATGGACGAGACAGACGGCACAGACAACGGTGCCGCCATCGGGTTCGCCGCCGCCACCGGTTGGATGAACCCCTTCATTACCGATGGTCAGCGAGCGCGGCTCGGGTACGTTGACCTCCTGGTGACTCGTGATCCCAATATTTCGTTTAAGGTCGAGTTGTCCATTGACTACAATACCGCACCCTATTACACCGAGACCGTCGTTTGCGACGGCAACGCAGACGAGAAGGTTTGGGTGCGGGTGTATTGCGGCGAAGTCGCAAATTTCCATCGAGTCAGGTTGTCCCATCTTGCCCCAAACCAACGGTTTGAACTCCATGCCATGATGCTGTGGTTCACACCAGCCGGGGAGATTTACTACTAATGCAAGGATACAACCATGTTCCCGAGGGCCTTATCCTCCCCTTGGATGAGGTCAAGATAAAGAGTGGCGAACCTGAGCAACTTTGGGAAGCACTGAACGACTTCTACACGGCCCTCAAAGACCACTTGGAGTTTGTAGCTGGGGTGATCAACCTCAACCCTGAGTATGGCGAGGGCACTTCTGCCCCAACCCCGGCAAACGGAAAATTTTCTGTCTGGAAAGACACTTCCGTTACTCCGCCCAAATACCGTTTGGTTTATGGTGACAACGGTGCCCAGGTGATAGAGGGGCCTAAGGTGGTAGAGTCTCGTGCTCTGCTACAGCACACCACTGCCGGGGGGGTCAACGGCGGTTCCCTTACCGCAGGTAGTTGGGTGACCCGGACACTCAATACTAAACTGTACGATCCCGATGGCATTGTGAGCCTGTCTAACAACCAGTTCACCCTGGGAGCGGGCAGGTATCGCATTCGGGCGAAGGTGTATTTTATTGGCACCGACGCGTCTCAGGCGAGGCTCTACAACGTCACTGATGGGGCTGTACAGCAGAACGAGGTTGGGGTAAACATCTACGGAACCACCGTGAGGGCATATATCACCTCTGCGTTCTCAGAATTCGACGAAATTATTAAGCTAACTGCGACAAAGACCTTCGTACTCCAGGGTGCCGTAACCACCACCAACTCCCTTGGGGGTGGCGTAGCAGCAGCGTGGGCCAATATCTTCACACAGGTGTGGATCACCAAGTTGGGCTAATATGATTCTCTTTATTTCAGCCTCCGGAGAATCGCTCCCCCTGGCGTGGCGCATCCAACAGGAAGGTTACCCTGTAAGCGTCTACCTCCATATCAGCGGATATAAAAACAATTACCGGGGTATTGTCTCGTCAATCCCACTTTCGTTGCTCAAAAAGACTGCCGCCCGGGCCGATGTGGTGGTGTTTGACGGGGCGCGGCCAAACCGGCGCACTAAGCAAGACCTTGCCCTGTTGAAGACCTTCAAACTTCCGACCAAGAGCGAGGATGTTTTCGGGGTGGTTGGCAATGCGATCCGGCCCTATACCAGGGTAATCGGCGCATCCGCCTGGACTGCCAAAATTGAGTTGGACAGAATGCTTGGCAGTGAGGTAGCCAAGGATTGTGGCTTCGAGGTAGCCGAGACCCATGAATTTGACTCTCTACGAAAAGGTGCCAAATTTCTTGGCAAGAACTCTGATCGTCTGTGGGTGTTTAAACCTCACGGGAATCTCGATCTCGACCTGACCTATGTGGAGTCCTACCCCGGGGAGCTTGCCGACAAGTTCGAACACGAACTGCCTGTCCGGGTGGGGGGTGACAAGATTGATTATATACTCCAGGCCAAGGTTGACGGGGTGGAGGTCTCCAGTGAAGCGTGGTGGAACGGCGACACCTTCTTGCACTACAACCACACCTTTGAAGACAAGAAGTTTCTTACCGGCCACCTGGGGCCGGGGGTGGGGTCGGCAAACAACGTGGTGGTGCCGGTGTTTCACCAGAACCAGATCTTTCAGCACTTGGTGAAACTGGCCCCCAGGCTGAAAGAGTGTGGATATGTGGGGCCTGTCGATGTCAACTGCATTGTGAGTAGCAAAGACCACCGGCCATATTTTTTAGAGTGGACTCCCCGTTTTGGCTGGGATGCCCTCTATCTCCTGCTGTCCATGTTGGATGGCAAGCTGGGGGACTTCTTTCTGGATAACTTTGCTGGCCGGTTCACTGGAGTGGCCGCCAGCGTTAGGATTTCAATTCCACCCTACCCTTACTCCGATCCCCAGCTACTTGAGGATTATGCCAAGGATGTGCCGATCAAGCACCGCATTGGCGATTTTCAAAATGTTTGGTGGGAGGACGTTTACCAGGATGATTCCGGGTACTTAGCCTGTAACGGGGCTGATGGCATCCTGGGGGTGGTGACCGGGGTGGGAAAACAAATTGGAGAGGCAGTGGGGAAAGTTTATGGAACCTGCAAAAAACTTAGAGTCGGAGCAAATCTCCAATACCGAACCGACTGTGGCAAGAGGGCAGAGCAAGCATACCGCACCCTCAAAGCCTGGGGGTATTAAGGGTCTCAAAATCATCCCGGTGGATGACATTGAGATCATCCCCTGGCCACTCCTGGAGCAACTCAGGGGGGCCGGGGAGTATGAGATTGATGATTTGATCCAGCTTTGGAACGGTTTTCGTGGCCAGCCCACCAGCTACCTGTGGGCCATTGTCAACAAGGAACACCAGATCGTTGGGGCCGTGTGGTCGACCTACGTAGTCCTGACCCACACCATGATTGTAAATTTCTGCACTCTGGACAAGAGCATCCAGGGGGCCGACCACGCTGTGGTCAAAAACTTGGTGGTTCCTGCCCTCCGCAAGATGCAGAAAAAGCTGGGGGCCAGAAAGATCTGGTTTCTCACCAACCGGGACAGGGCCTGGAGAAGGATGGGATTTCGTGAATCTCACGTCAAACTGATGGAGGTCTAAGATGGGCAGCATCCTGTTTGGGAGTTCTAAAACCAGTGCCGAACGAATGCCTTTGCTCACTGGTGCCCAGATGAGCAATCTTGACGCCCTGTCCGGCTACCTACAGAATCAGATCGGGGCCTGGGGGCCGCAGTATTATGGGGAATTCACCCCAGGTATCACACCCCTGACCAGGGAATGGATCGCTGATGTCCAGGATATGCCCAATAATCCGCTTTGGCAGGGGGCAACAAACACCCTCCTGGGGGCCATGCAGCCATACAGTAAAGACGCGGCCCTTAACTACTGGGCCGATGCCATCAAGCAACCGGCCCTGGAGGGCTTCGACGACACCATGAAGGCCATTGCCACCACCTATGGTGGCCTGGACGCAATTGACTCAGGGGCCTTCCTCAACGCTCAAGCCGAGGCGGCCAAGAACTTGCACACTAACTTGAATGCCACTCTGGCTCAGGTGCTCTTCAACGACAAAAATGCCTATGATAACAGGGCAATGCAGGCCGCCGGAATGGGGTCTAACATGGCCCAGGTTCTGGCAAATGTTCTACAGGCACCGGCTATGTTCGAGTATCAGGATAGGGCTAACGATTTGGCAATGAAATATCAGGATTGGCTACAGGCCCTGCCGAACTCCCAACTTGCCAAGCTGGCCGGACTGTTTGGCACCTCCTTGGGTACTCGCGCTTATGAGAACGTGATCACCCAGCGTCAGACCCCCGGTATTCTTGGGGACATTCTCAAGGGCGGGGCGATGTTGGGCAGCGCGTACATCAAAAAGTATTTGTAAGGAGGTAGCATGGCACAGGTGGTTTATGATTTCCGTCCCAATCCACTTGCCGGGGTTGGCGATGCCATAGGGATTCTTGGCAAGGCTCTGTCTGACAGATGGGAGAACCAAGCCAAGATTGAAGACCAGGGCACGATAGGGCAGGCGTTGAAGGACCTGATTGCCGGGAAGCTGACCCCCGAGGCCCTGGATCAGTATGTCCAGGCCATGAAGACCCCGGAAGGGGTGGGGTTGCTGAACCAAGTTCTGGCCCAAAAGGCAATGGAGCAGGACAAGATAAAGGTTGGGCCCCCAGGTTCCTACATTTTCCGTGGCTCCGAGAAGGTTGCCGAGGTGCCGCTTGGCCCCAAAAGATACCGCCCCGGCGACTATGTTGTCCCTGGCGATGGGCGCGAACCTTTCCAGATACCCCAGGCCCCGATGACCGAGGCCGAAAAGATCAAGGCCGACCAAGCCGAGCGTCGACTTGCCCTGGATGCCGAGTACAAAAAATTCCTCATGGGGCAAGCCAACCAGCCCTCTGGCCGGTACAAAGATCTGCGTCTGATGGCGATTGACTTCGGCATCAAGCCCACCATGGAAAATCTAGAAAAGCTCAACAAAAAGTTCTACAACAATGGCGGCGACCTGGATCGCTTTGCGCTCGGCAAGGCCATCGAGCTCTCCAAGAGTGACCCCCGCTGGGATCAGCGCGACGCGACGTACAAGGAACAGAAGATCAAGGAAAACAAGGAAGTCATCTTAAAGACCATGGCGGCTGGGCAGGCCGGGGGGGGGGTAGACCTTTCCAAGCTCGCACCTGGAAAGGCTGTCATGGTCAACGGTGTCGCTGTTGGTCGGTTCCCTGACGGGCTTTATGTGATCGATCCCCAAACCGGCCAGAAGAAGGGAAGGTACGCGGGGCAATAATGGAACAGTTCGATATCCCGAACTACAAAAGCAACTGTGTTCTGAGGATCGGTGATAACTGCGGCCAGTACGTCACCCGACAAATGAATGCCTACCTGGCCGAGGCTGGATTCGAACACCTGTTGCCGGAGGAAAACCTGGGGGTGGGCATCCCAAACTTCCTTGGTGAGAAGTACGGGGTGCCCGTCCTGTCCAAGGACAAGATTACCCCGGAGATCCTCAAGGCCCTGGGGCCGGGAACGGTTATTGCCTATGACCGTGGGGAAAACGACTACGGGCGGGAGTTCGGCCCCAACCATGCCGAGATGACCATGATCAACCCGGAGAACGGTAGGCTGATGGTCGCCTCAAAATCGGCTGGCAAGGGCATCCTGTGGAAGGAGATTACCCCCAAGTATATCAAGACCTTGGGATACAACGCACGGGCCGCAAACCCCTTTTACAAGGGTGAGTCCGAGGGCGGGGTGCTTGCCGCCATTGGCAAACTGGTTGGCCCCTCCCAGGCCCATGCCGCAGAAGTTCCACCGAGACAGGCTGAAGTGTTTGATATTCCTGGCTATAAAGCCAGTGATGAGCAGAGTGGGGTGTTTGACATCCCTAATTATCAAGACGCGGAGGTGTTTGACATTCCAGGATATCAGCCCCAGTCTGCCGAGCCTGGGGATGTGGCGATGGGGGCCACAGACCAAACCATTGCCGACTTCGTGAACCCTCCGCAAGACACTGTCCCGGCTCAACCCGACGGTGCCGCGGTGTTTGATGCTATCAAGGATTCCTTTCGGCAAGTCCAGGTGATGCAGGGCCTGGGTGCGCCGCCCGAGTATGCCGAGCCGAAGCCCTTCACCCCACGGCCCTTCCCAGGCCAGCCGGGGTATGCCGAGATTTCTGCGGGGGACCAGAAACCCCCGACCATCTCTGCCGCCACGCCGGAAGAAGTGCAAGCCGCTAATGCCCCCACCCCCCAGGAACTGGCAGAACCGGGGGTGCTGAACACCCTCAACAGGTTTGCCGCCAACGCCAACCGGCCAATCCTCGATGTGGTGCATGGCTTCGCCCGGGCGCTGGAGGGGGTCCTCAATCTCCCGGTCCAGCTTGCCACCGGCGACGACCGTGCCGCCATCCACCCCCTCACTGCCGCAACCGGGAAGCTCAAGGAGTTGGGTTCCCCGGACAAGCTAATACAGGAGTCCAGCCCCATCAATCAATACCTTGGTGGTCTGCTTGGTGGCCTGGCAAGTTATATGCTCCCCGGCGGGATTATGGGAAAACTGGGGGCTCCCTTGCCCATGGCCACCACCCTCCAGCGGTTTGGGAGCAACCTACTGACCTTCTCCACTACCGACGCTCTGCGCACTGCCGGTGAGGGCGGCACCATGAAGGATGTCCAGGGTGCGGTGATCAAGTCCGTCCCCACTGCGGCCCTGTTCACTGTGGCGCAGTCCCTGCCCTATGACAAGCTGGTCAACAGCCCCTACCTCACCAAGGCATTGGAGTCTGTCGGCACCGGCGGTGCTTTCGCCGCTACTCATGCCCTAGTGGGGGGCGACACCGACCCCGGCGCGCTGGCGGTGAGCTTCCTGACGGGTTTCGGCCTTCATGCCCTGACCTCTGGTAAGCCGAACATGACCGAGGAGCAGTTTCAGAGGTACATAGACAACCGCTGGAAGAAGTTTGTCGCTGAACACAAGGAGGTTGCCAAGGAAAACCTGGATGCCGCCAGGGCGATTTTGGATGGTAGCGAACAGCCAAAAACTTCACATGAGGTTGTGCGAGGCCAAGCACAAGACGAGGTTGCCGGTGGGCAGGCGGCACAAAACCCCTTGCAAGACAAAATCGGCCCTCCTGCGCCGTCTGGTGAAGCCGTTGCCGGTGGTGGGGTGATGACCCCTGAGGTTTTGCCGGAAACCAAGTACCAGCCGGAGGACATGGTCGATTCCGAGGGCAAGCAGGGGACTATCGCCAGGGCTGAGTTTGATCCTAAGCTCAATGAGACTCGGTCTGCCCTGGAGGATGCCGGTGGCGGCACTCGGGGAGCATTAGGTGAGGATGGCATGATTGGGGCCCTCCAACTGCCAGAAGTCCAGCCCCCGCAAAATGCCCCCGGCGCAAACTACCAGGGCATGATTGTTGATGTCTACAACCCCGTCGCGGTGAGTGAGGCGGCGCAAAATCTTCCCCCGCCCAAGACCAGGGAGTCTATCTTGAAACCCCTCCTGAAGCACTTCGGGGTGCCCTTATACCAGGGGAGGGTGAGGGGCAGTAAACGCCTGGGGTTCTACCGGCCCAAGAAGGAAGAGGTCAGGGTCAAGAAGATGTCTGACCTGGAGGTCACCTCCCACGAGCTTGCCCACCTGCTGCAAGACCGCGACCCTGCCTTTACCGGCCTCTACATCGGCAAGGGGGTGCCCCGCAACGTCACCCAAGAGGTGCGGGCCCTGTCTTACGATGATAGGAAGATCCACGAGGGTGGGGCCGAATTCGTGCGCCTGTGGATGACCCAACCCAAAGAGGCCCTGGCCAGGGCCCCCATGATGTACTCCAGGTTTGAGGCTTACCTGGATAAGTCGCCCCACGGGAAGGCCCTCAGGGAAGCGCAGAAGAGCATGACCGAGTGGTATGAACAGGATGCCCTCACCCGGATGCGCTCCAAGCAGGGCTACCAGGAAGATGTAAACGACTTCCTCAACTCCTACAGTGACAAGTTCCGGCAGTCGGTTCTCGACGATCTGTGGGGCATCGCCGTGGCTGAGACAACCTTGAAGGGGAGCACCAAACCTGGGGGTATGTACGAAACCGCACGGCTCACCAGGGGTTTGGGCAAGGTCATGAAGGGCATGGTGGAGATCGGGGCCCCGAAGCGTTTGCCAGGTGGGCGCATCGTATTTCTGGATAAGGACGGCAACCCCTCTGTCCTCCAGACTGTCAAGCCAGACGGGAAGATCGAGTTGCAGTCCAACCCCAAATACAAGCCGTGGGGGCTTAAGCAGATCTTTGAGCCTGTCAGAGACGACGTTGCCAACTGGGGCAGTTATGCTGTCGCCCGGAGGGCAGAGAAACTCAAGGCCGAGGGCCGGGAAAACCTCTTTACCAACGCGGAGATTAAGGCCGGTCTGGCCCTGGAAACCCCGGTATTCAGGGAGGTCTTCGACAACTGGAACAAGTTCAACAAACAGATGCTGGACTTCGCCCAGGATGCCGGGGTGATCAACCCGGAAACCAGGAAGCTCTACGACAACGGGGTCTACATCCCCTTCTATAGGGCCGACAAGCAGTTGGGGTCCGGCGGCAAGGGCAAGGGAATTTTTAAGCCAATCAAACGCCTGTTTGGCGGGACTTCCAACATCGGCAACCCCATTGAAAACATCTTCAAGAATTCCACCCTCCTGCTCCGCACCGCGGTGATGAACCATGCCCGGAGACAGGTGGTGGATGAGATTATGGAGTCGCAGGGGTCGGCCCGCTTCCTTGCCAAAATCCCCACAGACATAAAGTCCGTAAGCATTGAGCGGGAGCAACTAAAGAGGAATTTTGCCAAGAATCTCAAGGAGATGATCGGGGCTGAAGAGTACGCCCAGATCGAGGATTTGGTGGATTCCCACTTTGCTGCCATTGAACCCTTCGTGAAGTTCTGGCAGACCGGCCAGGAACCTCATGGCGAAAACGTGATTGCCGTCATGCGTGACGGCAAGGCCGGGTATTACGAAGTGGCAGACCCCCTCCTGTTCCGGGCCCTCCAGGCCCTGCCGCGGCCCATCAGGCAGGACATTGTGAAGAGAGTCCTGTCGGTGCCGTTCAAGGTGATCCGGGGCACCATCACCAATAGCCTGGGGTTTATGATACGGAACTTTGTGCGTGACCCCATGATGGCCTTGACCATGTCGAAGCTGGGGCACAAGCCCTACGTTGACTCTGTCAGGGGCATTGTGTCGCGCCTTACCGAAGACCCCTATTACCATGAGTGGCTGGCCAATGGTGGAGGGTTTGCGTCGATCTACGAGGAAACCCGCAACTCCACCAGGGACTTGGACAAATTCTACCGGCAACGGGGTATCGTTGGGAAGATGGTCATCGACACCCCGGCCAAGATGTTTACCTTTTTGAGCCAAGTTGGAGAAGTGGTGGAGGTCGGCACCAGGCTTGGCGAGTTCCAGCGGGGGATCAAGCAGGGCCTAAAGTCCTCCACCGCGGCTCTGGAAAGCCGGGAGATCAGCACCGACTTTGCCCTGCGTGGCGATCAGGCATACCTTGGGTTCCTCTATGACACTGTGCCCTTCCTTAAGGCTGGCATCGAGGGGATCGACAGGGTCTACCGTGGGCTGACCACCCAGACCAATCGTGCCGTTGTCGCCGCCAAGGTTGCGGCTTTGGCGGCGGCTTCCACCATCATCTACCTGCACAACCGGGATAATCCCTTGTATCAACGCCTGGAGGATTGGGACAAGGACTCCTATTGGCACCTATTCATCCCTACCAAGGAAGCCCTGACCACCATGATCCAAACTGGCAGTCTTCCCTCCAGCAACCCAGAAGACCTTTACCACCACTTCCGACTACCTAAGCCATGGGAGGTGGGCATTATGGGGAGCATGGCGGAGCGCACCATGGAAGGGTTCTTGGAGGGCAAGCCGGTGGAGTGGAGTGCCAATATGCTTCGGCTTGTTTGGCAGATGTTAAGATACGATGTGCTCCCGGCTGGGGGGCAGATACTCCTTGACCAGTACAGCAACAACCTGTCGTTTTTCAACCGCCCCATTGAAACCCCCGACATGCAGCAACTGGAACCGTGGGCCAGGAGTGGGCCCTACAACAGCAGGACTCTGCGGTGGGTGGGGGAGAAGGGCATCCGCCAACTGCCAAAAGGCCTACAGATTTCCCCGGCCCGTCTGGAGGCCCTTCTCCGGGGGTTCTTCAATAGCTGGGCGGCAACTGGGTTGCAGATCGCTGACGGGATGTTCTTCGACGATGTCCCGGCCCTGCGGGTGGAGGACTACCCAGGAATTGCATCCTTCTACCGCCAGGAACCTTCCCGTCACACCAAATATGAAACCATGTTCTATGACATGGTCAAAAACGCCAACGAAGCACGGCGCACCATCCGCGAGATGGATCGCACTTACAGGACTGGCTATGCCGATGAGCTTGAAAATTCCCCTGACAACCAGGAGTACAAATACCTGACCAAGGCGGAAAAGGTGGTTCAGAGCTACCGTCGCGAGATGCTGGACATCATCTATATGCCAGACCTGGAAACCACCCGAAAGTATGCCGCCACCCTGGCGCACGACAAGGAATTCTCCAAGCCCATCTACAAGATAATGAAGAGCGAGGCGTGGAACAATTTACCAATCTTGAAGCGCGATCTGCTTGAGTTGTGGATTCAAAAGCGCAATCTCTACCTCGAAGAGGTGGTGAAAAATTCCGAAAAAGAGAGGAGGAAATGACGAAGAGATATGGCATCGGGGCGCCGTGGCAAGATTGGGTGGCGAAGCTGATCATCGCATTGCTCCTGGGGGCTGGCACTTACACCCTCAACGGGCTGGATAAATCGATTGATCGGCTGAACCAGGGGGTAGCAAACCTCAATCACAACATGACTATCATGCGGGAACGAAACGCCAGGGACGACCAGCGGATCACGACATTGGAAAAAACAATCGAGGACCTGCGTGCCGACATGAAAGAATACGGGAGGAATAAATGAAATTTTTGAAGTGGTTTTTCCAAAGCAATACCATGGTTATCGGCGTGTTGGAGGCCGCCGTTGGCACAGGCATTGCCATCCTCACAGGTGATATCACAGCCAAGGTTGGCACGGTAATGATTGCCACTGGCATCCTCCAGGTTGTTCAGCGCGCTATTAAGAGATACAAGGAGGAACACAAGGAGGAGGTCGAATAACATTGGCGCGGCTCATTTCCGTCTACACCAAAGACGAAAGAGTCCTGCCCACGAATACACCCACGCGATCCTCTCTTATCAGGAGATCGAGTGCGAGCGCGTGGAATCATTCTTCCCGAAAGGAGATGTTTATGCAGTGGAATAAGGTAGGTAAATTTCTGGTGGCAGGTGTCCTGGTGGTGTCCATGTCCGGTTGCGCCGGTTTTATGGCCAAGACCAAGGAGATCGCCCAGGCCCCGTGTCCCTACATGGCTGATGTCAAAATCGCCAAGGACAAAATCAAGGTGGCCCTGACCTCTGCCCAGGTCGGTTATGACCTCGTGGTGGGCATGGCCGGGGTTGCCGACAAGGTGCCCTCCGGTCAAATGATCCTGACCAACGTTGCGGTGATTGACGCGGTCCTGGACAAACTTGGCAAGTTATACTATGACACCATCTGCCCCGCTGAGGCGGAAGTTATGGCCGCAGAAAAGGCCGCGGCTGAAGCCCAGGCCGCCCAGGCCGAACTGGGAATTGTGCATGAATAGGAAACCCTTTCCCCCTCTGAAATCTCCTGTCCTGCGGCCTCTCAGAGGATTGTTTCTTTGTGCTTTTTTTTGTGCTACCATCCTGGCTTCCGGGTGCGGCGGGGTGAAGTTTTGAGCCTGTTTAGCCAGGAGCAGATCAGAAAGTTTTGCCAGAAGGCCCTCTTCACCTTTAGCATGGTGTTGGGGTGGATCGGGGCTTTCCTGGGCTTCCTGTGGGCCGAGGAGATGTCCTGGTGGGCGAGGGTGGCCTGGATGACTGCCATCACTCTGGCCCTGGGCGGGGCAACCTATGGGGTATACTGCTGGGTAGACAGCATCCCCCGTTAGCGCAAAAAAGAAATTAGCACAAATCTTAGCACAAAAAAACCGCCGAGTGGCGGTAAGTGGTGGGCCGTGTTGGATTCGAACCAACGACTCTCTGCTTAAAAGGCTAAAATCATATACGAAAGGCCCCGGAAACCCGCATGGTTGACGGGGCCTTTTTCTATGGCCTACCCCCTTTCGCCCTGTTTTGGACAGGAATTAACACAACGATTAGCACAAAGCGGAGTGAAGATGTTGTCCACGATTTCTCGCGCCGCCTTTTCAACCACCTGTCCCCGAACCCATTGCTCATCGAGGCTTAAACCATGTATGCGTCTTTGTTCATCCATGTGCCATCTCCTCCGGGTTGGGTAGGATGCTGATTGCATCGTGGAGATTGCCGTCCATGCGGTGCAGATACCGCTCAGTGGTGGCAATGCTCTGGTGCCGCAGGAGGTGCTGGAGGGCCTTCATCGACACCCCGTTGTCATAGAGCCAGCTTGCCGCATAGTGGCGCAGTTGGTGCAGAGTGATGTGGCGCACTCCGGCCCTCTTACATATTCCGCCCATGAGCTTGGGCCGGTTCATATATCGGGTGCCGGTCTCCGGGTTGATGAACACCCATTCATCTTGCACTCTTCCGGCCCACAAGTCAACCAAAATCTTATACAATTCCTCATGCATGGGAAACTGGTCAGGCTCCAGGTTGCCACCACGCCGCTTGCGAGTCCAGAGGGTGACTTCGCGCCGTTTGAAGTCGATGTCCCGCCACCGCATGGTCAGGACTTCACTCTTTCGGGCAAGGGTGTAGAACACCACCTTGAGGAAGGGGCGATCCTTACCAGCCGCCAGAAAGATTTTGGCGACTTCCTGGGGGGTTGGCACCTCCCGGCGGCGCACATCATCCTGAAACTTGTCGACCATGAGGGCCGGATTCGAGGCACACAGACCGTGCTTCCGGCCCCAATTGAACAGGGCCCCCAGGTCTTTCCTGTGGAAGTTGGCATTGTAGGCCGAGGGTCGGGTCTGGAGATATCCATCCACCACCAGGGGGGAGACCTCCAACACCGGGATATCACCGGCATGGGCCAGAAAATTCTCGAAGACAAACTTCTTGTAGCTCCAGGTCTTCGGGTTCAGCCGCCTCCGGTTTGCCTCAAGGTACTCAAACATCAGGGAGCTTAAAGCCAAGGTTTCTGGCGCGCTCCTCCCGGCTGTCTGTAGACTTTTTCGGTGGTCGGCCTCTGCGTCCCGCGCGGCCTTCTTGGTCGGGAAGCCGCTCTTGGTGTACCGCTTGCCGTCTTTCATGAAGTGATAGCGGTATGTCCCTTTGTGCCCTCTGTAGACGGTCACGGATGCCATCCTCCTCGAATCTCAGACATTTTGTGCCAGGAATATAGAAACCTCCCAGCAGGTGCCAATGTTTATATACCGTCTTTTCAGAGATTGCAAGTTTTTTTGCGACTTCTCTCACGGTCAGGAGCATTTTTTTCCTCCAGGTCATTCGAGCAGGTCATGATGCCGATGCGAGCCATATTTCCTCTTTACAAACTCATCGGCATAATAATACCGAAATAGTTGGGGTCATCGGCCGGCATCAGGCGGCAGGGCCGGTCCTTGTCGTTCAGCTCCAGCAATACCGTGTCGCCGGTCATGGCACTCAGGGGTTCCAAAAAATAGCGGGCATTGAAGCCGATTTGAATGGGAAGCAGGCCTTCGTCGCCCGCCTCCAGGCTAAGAGGCATAACCTCCCGGCCTTCGCCCACTTCCGGGTTCTGGAAGGTGGCTTCCAGGATGTCCGGCCCAAGGGTCAGCACCACACCTTTAAAGCGCTCCGTGGACAGGAGAGAAATGCGGCGAATGGTGTCATACAAGCCCTGGCGGGACAGGGCGAAGCGAAACGCAAAACTCTCAGGCACAATGCGCCGATAGTCGGGAAACTTTTTCTCCAGAAGCCGGATGAACAGGTACTTGTTGTCGGCCTGGAGGGCCAGGCTTTTCTTGCTCAGGCCCAGGCCCACTTTCTCTTCCTCCCCCAACATCCGGGAAATTTCCGCCACCCCTTTCCGGGGGATGAGAATGCCCTCCTCAATGGCGAACTGTTCGCTGGCCGGCAGGGGCCGCTGAATGAGGGTGAGGCGGTGGCCGTCGGTGCTCACCAAACGCAACTGGTAGCCGTCCGGCTCCTGGCGGCGTTCCCAAAAGATCCCCGAAAGGTAGTATTGGAGGTCATCCCCGGATACGGAGAAAATGGTCTTCTCGATCATTTCCCGGAGCAGCGGGCTTTCCACCTCCACCAGGGGCAGATCGGCAATCTCCGGGACCGGCGGGAACTGGTCCCCCGGCAACCCTATGAGCTGGTAGCGGGATTCACCCATCTGGATTTTGACGTTGGAGGTTTCGGTGCTGGTCAGGTCCAGGGTGTCGCCGGGAAGTTCCTTGATGAGATTGTAAACGTAATGGGCCGGGAGCGTCAGCGAGCCGGGTTCCAGAACCTCGGCCGGGAAGAACCCCCGAAAGCTCACTTCGAGATCGGTGGCCGCCACCGATACCTGATTGTCTTTGGCTTCCAGGAGGAAATGGCTGAGAATGGGCATGGTGCCCCGCCGGTCCAC
>Ga0315298_1003306_pt1 | contig 25956 bp, 24 predicted proteins | sample WHS_1_MG_FD_203077 | JGI IMG/M metagenome (GOLD analysis project Ga0315298, IMG submission 203077) | Extremophilic microbial mat communities from Washburn Hot Springs, YNP, Wyoming, USA - WHS_1_MG | ecosystem: Environmental > Aquatic > Thermal springs > Hot (42-90C) | place: USA: Wyoming... | reverse complement strand
AGGATCAAACTCTCTCGTTCAATCCGTCTTAAAACAATACTGCTCAGGGTATCTATCAGCACCTAAGTGCTCATATCACCCCTGGGTCTAAACCCCACACATCTCCACTCGGCTGGGAAAGAACAATCCGGACCGGAGTCCGGTGCGGCTCAGCGCCGCGTCGTGAGGGCGCATTATACGGAGCTCTCGAAGGGTGTCAACAGATGATTTCAGATGGCTTGGGAATCGGCCTTGCTCAGGGAGACACGGGCAAAGTGGCGCTTACCAAACTGCAAAAGGTACGCCCCGCCCAAAGCCAGCGTGATAGCCGGATCGACCACCCGCTCGCCATCCACCCGTACTGCGCCCTCTTTCATCTTGCGCATAGCTTCGCTGGTACTGGTGGCGAGATGCACTTGCACCAGGATCTGGCTGAGGCGCGGGTCTTCCTGCATGGAGAGCCTTTGCAGGGGCAGGTCATCCGGGGCTTCGTGGCGCTGAAAGCGGGCCAGGAAGGCGGTATGCGCTGCCTGAGCAGCCGCGGCGTCATGGAAACGGCCCACCAACTCATCGGCCAAGTTCAGCTTGATATCGCGCGGATTGCGCGCGCCACTGGCCGCCTCTTTTTGCAGGCGCGCCTGTTCTGCCGCAGGTACGCGGGAGAGCAGCGCGTAGTAACGCCACATCAAGGTATCCGAGATGGACATGACCTTGCCGAACATCTCCGCGGGCGCGTCTTCGACCGCGATGAAATTACCCAGGGATTTAGACATCTTTTGCACGCCGTCCAGGCCTTCGAGAATGGGCATGGTGAGCACCAACTGCGGTTTCTGGCCATACTCACGCTGTAATTCCCGGCCCACCAGCAGGTTGAAGCGCTGATCGGTACCGCCCAGTTCCACGTCCGCTTTGATGGCGACCGAGTCATAGCCTTGTAGCAAAGGATAGAGAAACTCGTGAATAGCGATGGGCTGATTCGCATTGTAGCGCTTGTTGAAGTCATCGCGTTCCAGCATGCGCGCCACAGTGTAACGCGCGGCGATCTGGATCAGCTCCTCAGGACGCAGGGCGCCCAGCCACTCAGAGTTAAACATCACCTCGGTGCGCTCGGGATCCAGTATCTTGAACACCTGACGCCGATAAGTCGCGGCATTGGCCACCACCTCTTCGCGACTCAGCGCTTTGCGGGTAACGCTCTTGCCCGTGGGGTCGCCGATCATGGCGGTAAAATCGCCGATAACGAAAAGCAGGCGATGGCCGAGATCCTGGAATTGACGGGCCTTATGGAGCAGCACCGTATGCCCCAAGTGCAGGTCCGGAGCAGTGGGATCCATGCCCAGCTTGATTCGCAGGGGTCTGTTATCGCGCTGTGCCGCCGCGAGCCGCGGTAGCATTTCGCCCTCGGGCAGCATGTCGACGGTGCCGAGCGCGATTTGTTCGAGTGCGTCCTGATATTTCGTTGTCATAGCTGAGCCAGTGTTTTGTAATGAGGCAGCATATTAGCATTGGCAGCGCCCCGGTTGAATGGTCTTTGCCGCCCCCCGGACATTCGCACCCCATCTCAATTAAGCACTGGTTAATCTCCGCAACAAAGGTACCTTGATCTGGTCGAGAATGAAGGTGTAGAACACCGTTGCCAGAAGCAGGCAGGCGATAACCACTATCGGCAATGGCGCCATCAGCCAGCCCATAACGGCCAGACCGCTTACTACCAATACGTCCGCCAGACTTGCCCAGAGTAGGAAGCGACCAGGGATTGATCCCCAGAGATGGCCGCGCTCCCGCACCAAAAAAACATTAGCGAGCCCGGAAAATACCAGCCCAAGGAAATCCAAGGTCTGCACGGACGCCCGTGGCAGTCCCAGAGACCGGCCCACACCATACACGGCGAAGATATAAATCAGCCAGGCGAAAGCCACCACTAATGAGGAGAGGACCAGAGTACGAATATCCCAGCGGTCCGGTTTTGGCGAGGGACGCACATTATCCTCCGCCAGCGACATGGTCACGAAATCATTGGCGAAGAGCAGCAAAAGAACCAGCAGCGGAGTGACCACAAAGCTGCGGAATATTAAGAAACCCAGACTCAGGAACAAGGCGACCTGAAAGACCTTGACGATTTTGTTGAGGGTATAGGTGAGCATGCGCTGATAGACGCGCCGACCGGTGACCACCGCATCGAGCACCCCCTGCAGACCGGGCGTGGTAAGCACGAGGCTGGCCGCTGCCTTGGCAACGTCGGTGGCGCTTTCCACGGCCACGCCCATCTCCGCCTGTTTAAGCGCAGGGGCATCGTTGACGCCATCACCGGTCATGCCGACGATCCGGCCTTTTTTCTGCAACCCTTGCACCAGATGAAACTTATCGGCGGGGAAAACCCCGGCATACACGCCACAGTCCTCAGCCAGGGCATTGCGGTCACAAACGCTGCCCGTGATGGCCAGCGATGTCGCAACATTTTTTGCCGTCTGCAGGCTGTCGCCGGTGACCATGCGTACCCGCACGCCAAGTTCCTGCAAATGCTGGACGACTTCGGCAGCATCCGGGCGGATGGGGTCCGCGAGTGCGAGCAGACCGAGAAAGCGCGGTTGACCATCCGGGCCGGCCGCCACGGCGAGCACCCGTGCGCCACTGGCGGCGAGATCCGTTGTCGCTTGTTCCCAGTCCGTATTGCTGCAGAGTTTGGCGATGATCTGGGGTGCACCTTTGAGTGCGCGCCATGATGCGCCGTCCTGCATGAAAACCCCCTCCGACCGCTTGGTAGCGGGATCAAAGGGCACAAATTGCTGGCGATCAGGCAGATTGGCGATCTGGGTTGCCGACTTCTGGAGAATGGCGAGATCAATGGGATCCTGAGTGGCGTTGTCACTGGCTAGGGCGGCCATCTTCAGGAGTTCTGCCTCTTCCACGCCGGGCCAACCCGTTGTCTGACTGAGGCTGAGACGGTTCTGGGTGAGGGTGCCGGTTTTGTCACTACAGAGATCACTCATGGCGGCGGCTTCTTCCACAGCGGCCAGACGGGTGACCAGCACACCACGGTGCACCAGATGCAGAGACGCGATGGCGGTGGCCAGGGTGAAAGTGGCGGGCAGTGCCACCGGTACCGAAGCAACCAGCAGGATGAGCGCAAAAGGCAATATTTCCGCAAGAGGGATGTGGCTGGCGGCTGCGTAAATCAGGATCGCGGCAACGAGAATGACGTCCATCATTACCAGATAGCGGACAATGGAAAGAACCAGCTCTTCTAAATGACTTTTGACGCCGGCGCCGCGCACTAACTCAGCGGTTTTACCGAAATAACTCCTGGCACCGGTCGCCGTGACCTCCCCCGAGGCTTCACCGCGACGCACGATGGAGGCGGAATAGAGGGTGTCGCCCGTGGTGCATTCCACAGGCATGGATTCTCCCGTCAGGGCGGATTGGTCTACCAATATGCTGCCATCGCTGAGATGCAGATCGGCAGGGACCATATCGCCGGCCCGCACATGAACCAGATCACCCGTCACAAGGTCGGCGGCCGAGATGCTTTGCCATTGTCCGTCGCGACAGGCGCGGGCCTGAATCCGCAGTCGCTCTTTCAGCAGTTCCAGCGCGCTCTGCGCCTTGCGCTCCTGGCTGAAACCGAGCACCCCGTTAAAAATGAGGAGCAAAGTGATGATGATCGCTTCTGGCCACCTACCCAATATGGCTTCCAGAATCAGGGTGCCTTCCAGCATCCAGGGTACCGGTGCCCAAAACTTGTGGAGAAAGAGCAGCCAGTTTTTGGGTTTTTCTTCGGTGACTGCATTGGGGCCATATTGGGCAAGCCGTTGCCGCGCCTCGTCGCTACTCAGTCCGTTGCAAGTGTTTTCCGGCATATTCCGCTATCCCGATATCTTTTATGTTCGTTGAAGTATAGAACCCTGAAACCCACGAAGATTCCCCCGCAGGCCATGCTGGTAGTAAACTGCGCAGATTGCATTGCATTGGGAGCATGGCGTCATGTTAAACCTCTGGGGAGAAATGGTGATTGGGGCGGGGAGACCTGTTCTCCTGGCGTTTGTCGCCTGGGGGGCAAACCGGCTGGCGAATCGCTATCATTGGGATGAGAATCCACGATGATTTTGTTGACCTTGTTGAAGGGCAAACTGCATCGGGTGCGGGTTACCGCCGTCGAACTGGAATACGAGGGCTCCTGCGCGATTGACAGCGATCTGCTGGCTGCGGCGGGCATCCATCCTTACGAGCAAGTACACATTTACGATGTGAATAATGGGGATCGTTTCAGTACTTATGCGATCAGCGCACCGGCTGGTTCGGGGATCATTTCAGTCAATGGCGCCGCGGCGCGCCGGGTGGCCTTGGGGGACATCCTCATCATTGCGGCCTACGCGCAGGTGGTGGAAGAGAAGGTTGCCGGTTTTCGGCCACAACTGGTGTATGTGGATGAGCGCAATCGCATAACCCGACGCAGCCAGCAGATTGATCCTGTCCCCGCCTGAGCGGTGAACCCCTTGTTGAAGGGGGTGCCCCGTAATGCTCGGTTGCTGATGGGAGCGCGCGCCGCCCGCAGCGTAGGGCAGGGAGCGCTGGTAGTGGATTTCGCGCTCTATCTGCATGCCCTGCACTGGTCAGCGCTGAATATTGGCGTTTTGTACTCGGTTAGCCTGCTGGTCGGCGCTTTAGCGACCCTACTGGTGGGTCCCTTAAGCGATCACTTTGGTGCCAAAGGCTTTCTGTTGGGCTACGAGGGGGTTCAGCTCGTCGCAGCATCCATCGCGCTGAGTACGGCGCAGCCCGTCTGGCTCGCCCTGGCTGCCATTCTGGGGGCCTTCGGTCGCGGCGCCAACGGCGGAGCTGGCCCCTTCGCACCAGCGGAGCAATCCTGGATGTCGCGGAGTGTGGCCAGCGAGCAATGGGGAAAGATTTTTCACTTTAATACCAGCATCGGACTCTTTGGAATGGCAGGGGGTGCCACGCTGGCCGCCTTACCAGATATTTTAGCGGGCGTGTTGCCGGTTGCTGAGGCTTACAGACCGCTCTTCCTGATTGTCTTGCTGGGTTCGCTTATCTGTCTGCTGTTTTTGCATGCTGCAGAAGAGTCGCCGGTCGTTGCGGCATCAGCAGAGCAAAGTGAGCAGGTACAGACTGCTCCTCCGGCAGTGCGCAAGCCCATCTGGCGGGTGCTGCTGACTTTCGGCACTATTAATGCCCTGAATGGTCTGGGAATTGGTATGGTGGGGCCATTGATGGCGTACTGGTTTCACCTGCGCTTTGGGGTGGGACCAGCGGCGATTGGTGGCGCGATGGCACTCGCCTTCGTCAATGCCGCTTTCATGTCGCTGATCGGTCTGCGCCTCACCCGGCGCTTTGGCTTGGTGGGAACCGTTTTGCGCATGCGCCTGCTCGGGCTGGTTCTGTTGCTGGTTCTGCCGTTCTCGCCGTTTTTCTGGCTGGCGATGCTGATTTTTATCGCCCGTGGGGCATTGAATCAGGGGAGCATAGGCTCGCGGCAGGCGCTATTTCTCGGCTTGGTGGACGAGGACCGACGTGGCCTGGCCGCAACGGTGAACAGTCTGTCTGTACAGGCTCCGCGTGCTATTGGTCCGACGATTGCTGCCCTGTTTTTTCAATCAGAGATGCTGATAACGCCCTTTCTCATTGCGGGGGTGCTGCAAGGCGCGTATTTGTATTTTTTTCAGCGATTTTTTAGAAAAGAATGACGCGCAACACGGATGACAAGGTGAGGAAATAACCGAGGCGACGATAGCCTCCTTATCCACCGTCTAGGCCCGCGCCCAGACTGTGGGGGGCGCAACTTTTATGGTTTCGCATTGCCAGACGGGGTAGGCGGCGACTATGCTCTAGGCATGGACCATACCAACCCCAATTCCTTTCGTTTCGCGCCGCTACGGCGGGCTGCCTACCGCCTGAGTGTGACCCGAGCGGAACAGTTACCCGCCGACGATGGCGCCGAAGTGGCTATTGCTGGCCGCTCCAACGTCGGCAAGTCATCCACCCTCAATATGCTGACCGAGCGCCGGGCCCTGGCGCGGGTCAGTCGCACCCCGGGCCGTACCCAGGCCATCAATGTTTTCGACCTCGATCCGGGTCAGCGCCTCGTGGATCTGCCTGGCTACGGGTATGCCAAGGTACCCGAGGCGCTGCGGCGCTCCTGGGGACCGTTGCTGGAACAATATCTGCGGCGGCGCGGCAGTTTGCGCGGATTAATCCTGGTGATGGATATCCGCCACCCCTACGGCCCCCATGACGCCGATCTCATTGCCTTCGCGGCGGGCTGCGGAAGGCCAGTGCATGTCTTGTTGAACAAGGCAGACAAACTCAGTCGCGGCGCGGCGATTCAAGAAATGGCCCGCCTGCGGCGGATTCCGGAATTGCATGGGGTCGCCATGCAGCTCTTCTCCGCCCAATCAGGGCTTGGTATAGACGAGTTGCATGAACGTATAGCGAGTTGGCTCACGCCAGAAGCAGAAAAAGAAACCCCGGCCTTGGCCGGGGCTAATAGCGAGTCCTCAAAGGGAGGGGAGGACTCATGATCCGGCCAGGGAGGGCAGACCGGATCCGGATAACCAACAGGTCATCCACGGTTTTGGAGTGAGGCGTGCGCAAAAAGTTCAGTGAACACCATCCCTGGCATGTGTTGCGGCCAGACTGGCGTGCCCGCTGGCACGCACGCGGGCAGCGCTGGGCAAACATCCTCCACCTGGAACACTGGTATCCGCATTTTCCCATCGCGGCGGCGGTAGGTTTTCTCGGGCTCTTCAATATCCTCCCGGCGCTGGAGCATCTGCTGGGCCTGAGCTACGTCGGCAGGTTGGCAGACGTCTCTCACAGCTTTGTGCTCGATGCCTTTCGCGACATTCCCCAGGGTGCGGCGGGCATCATCTTGCTGATCATGTCCCTGGGCCTGCTCTTTCGCTCCCGTTTTGCCTGGGCCATCGTCCTGATCATGGCGATGGCCATCCTTGTCTTCGGAATTTATCGGCACCCCCATCAGATCTCCGTGCTGCTTTACTACAATGCCGCGCTGGTCTTTTTCCTGTGGATATTTCGTGGCCGTTTTAACCGCAGCAGTCTGGCAACTGGCACGCTGTTTGCCTTGGTCGGCGCCATTATGGTCATGAGTTATGGCGTCTTTGGCGCATATATTTTGGGGAACGGATTCAAACCGCAGATTCATAGCCTTTCTTCGGCACTCTATTTTTCGGTAGTCACCATGGCCACCGTGGGCTATGGAGATATCCTGCCGGTCAGCAACGAATCGCGACTTTTTGTGGTATCTTTAATCGTATTGGGAATAACGGTATTTGCTACTTCGCTTTCCGCTATTATCGTCCCGGCCGTGAATAATCGCCTGCAATCTGCCCTGCAAGGAGAAAAACGCCGCATGATTCGTAAAGGCCATTATATTATTGCGGGTGACACCCCGCTGGCGCGCAACAGCTATCGCGAACTCAAGGGACGCAATCTGCCCGTCGTAGTGATCATGGGACACCAGCCTGATGACTCCATCTATCAGCCAGAGGATTTGGTCATCGGCGACTCCAGCGATACAGATGTGCTGCGCAGTGCCGGTGCCGAGCAGGCTGCGGCCGTACTGGCTTTACGTGCCGACGACTCGGAAAACGCCTTTGTGGTGCTGGCTGTCAAAGAAATGGAGGGGTCGGCCAAAACCGTGGCTGCCGTCAACGACAGCAAAAATCTGGGGCGCGTCCGCCGGGTGCAGCCGGATATGATTATCGCCCCCCAGGTGTTGGGCGGGGAACTGCTGGCCATGGCCCTCAACGGCGAACAACTTGACAGTAATGCGGTGATGAAGATGTTCCGCTTCAGCAGCGGGACGGAGACTGCCAGAAAAGACTGAGCTCAGCCGTGCGCTTCATCCCAGTGCTTGCCGACACCCAACCCCACGAGTAGCGGCACCGCCAGTTCTGCTACACCTTCCATACGCGCCCTTAGTGCCGACTTCGCAGCCTCCAGGCCGGCCTCCGGCACCTCCAGAATCAGTTCGTCATGCACCTGGAGAATCATCCGACCACGCTCGGGCTGTTCCTGCAACCAGACATCCACGGCAATCATTGCCATTTTGATGAGATCCGCCGCAGTGCCCTGCATAGGTGCGTTAATGGCCGCACGCTCGGCATAATTACGCCGGGCCGGATTGCTGGAGCGAATTTCCGGTACATACAGACGGCGGCCAAAGAGCGTCTCCACATAGCCCTGCTTTTTCGCCAGGGCACGGGTCTGCTCCATATACTCGAGAACGCCCGGATAACGCTCAAAGTAACGGTCCATGTACTGTCGCGCCGCCGCCTGATCAATGCCCAACTGTTGCGCGAGGCCGTAGGGCGTCTGCCCATAGATCAGACCGAAGTTGATGGCCTTGGCCGCCCGGCGCGCAGCACTGTCCACCGCCTCCGGTGCCAGATTAAAGACCTCGGCAGCGGTAACCGCATGGATGTCCTGTTTCTCCGCAAAGGCTTGCAACAGACGGGCATCCCTGGAGAGATGGGCCATGATACGCAGTTCGATCTGCGAGTAATCGGCGCTCAGCAGCCAGTGCCCCTCCTCGGCGACAAAAGCCTGACGGATACGCCGGCCCTGTTCGGTACGCACCGGGATATTTTGCAGATTCGGATCGCTGGAGGAGAGGCGTCCGGTGGCCGCCACCGCCTGCTGAAAATGGGTATGGACCCGGCCGGTGTCGGGATTGATCATCTGCGGCAGTGCATCCGCATAGGTGTTTTTGAGCTTGGCCATGCCACGATAATCGAGAATCAGGCGCGGCAGATCGGCGTGAACAGCGAGCTGGGCGAGCACGTCTTCATTGGTCGACGGCTGACCGCCGGGAGTTTTCTTGAGTACCGGCAACTGCATCTTGTCGAAGAGGATTTCCTGAATCTGCTTGGGGGAGTTGAGGTTGAAGGATTGCCCCGCCAGAACAAAGGCCTTCTGTTCACAGTCCGCCATGTCTTTACTCAGTTCCGTGCTCAGCACTTCGAGCTGGGCGCGATCGACTTTGACACCCGCTTCTTCCATACGCGCCAGCACCAGCACCAGCGGCATTTCTATTTCCATCAACACGCGCTGCAAACCGGGCTCGCTGGCGAACTGCGGCCAGAGCTGCGCATCCACACGCAGACAGACATCCGCGTCTTCTGCCGCATAAGGCAGTGCCTCCGCTATCGGCACATCGGCAAAACTACGCGCCGACTTGCCTTTGCCGACCACTTCTTCGTAGCGGATGTTCTGATGTTGCAGATAGCGCTCGGCGAGGGTATCGAGATCATGGCCGTTGTGACTGCTGTTAAAGACGTAGCTTTCCAGCAACGTGTCGCGGGCCAGACCGGCGGGGTGGATGCCATGCCGCCAGAAAACCCGCCAATCGTATTTAGCGTTCTGGGCCAGCTTGGCGGCCTGTGGGTCTTCCAGCCAGGGGCGCAAGGCGGTGAGGACGGTCTGCCGATCCAGTTGCGGACTACCGTCGCGGTGGCCAACGGGAATGTAGACGGCCTGATAGCCACCACCACCCGGCCAGGCGCAGGAAATCCCCACCAGATCGGCATGAAGCGGGTCGAGGCTCGTGGTTTCCGTGTCCAGAGCGACCACATCGGCCGTTTTCAGGGCGAGCAGCAACGCATCCAGCGCTTCCGCAGTGGTGATGGCCTGGTAGGCGGCGCGATCAATCTCACTGCTCCGCTTTTCTGGCACCTTCCCCGCATCGTCCGCAGGCAGGTCCCTGAGCCAGGCATGGAAACCCAGGCGCTGCGCCAACGCCCGCAGGGCGACCACATCCGCCGCCCGGCGGGCGTAAGTCGCGGCAGGCAGTGTCAGATCACAGCGAATGGTCGCCAGATCGCGGCTCAAAGGCAGAAAATGTGCGGAGGCACGCAGCGCCTCACCCACCTTGCCACCGATGTCGCCGGCATGGGCCAGCACACCGTCCAGATCGTCATATTGCGTCAGCCACCGGGCGGCCGTTTTCGGTCCGGCGCCCGGCACGCCGGGGATGTTATCCACCTTGTCGCCGATCAGCGCCAGCAGGTCGGCAATACGCTCCGGCGGCACACCAAAGCGCTCCTCAACCCCGGCCACATCCGTTTCGACACCTTTCATGGTGTCGATAAGCCGCACTCGCGGGTTCACCAACTGCGCCATATCCTTGTCGCCGGTGACGATAAGCACCTGCTGGTCGGGCGCCGCCTCCCGGGCCAGGGTGCCGATCACGTCATCCGCCTCCACGTCGGGCTCGATCACGAGCGGCAGGCCGGTGGCCCTGATCCAGTCGTGCAGCAGCGGAATCTGGGCCCGTAGCTCCTCCGGCATGGAGGGCCGCTGTGCCTTATACTCAGGATAAAGTCTGTCCCGGAACGTGCCGCCGGGAGCGTCGAATATGACGATGATTTCGTCACTCGGATACTCTTTGAGCAAGCGGCGAAGCATGTTAGCGACGCCGTAAATAGCTCCGGTCGGAAGATTGTCCGGGGCGCGCAGGTCGGGCAGCGCGTGAAAGGCGCGATAGAGGAAGCTGGAGGCATCGACGAGGATACGGGGGTCTTGGGGCATGGTCTGGGACTTCTCCGCGGATTTCCGTCATAATACGGAAAATCACCACCATTGACACGGGAATGACGGATGCGGGCACATCTCGAAGAGGAAAAACTGCGCGATAAGGGCGAGGGACGCCTCACCCGCGAGGCCTGGAAAATCTTTCAGATTATTGCCGAGTTTGTGCATGGCTACGAAAAACTGGCCGACGTCGAACCCTGTGTCAGCATTTTCGGTTCAGCCCGCATCGACCAGGAACATCCCTGGTATCTGAAAGCCCAGGAGATCGCCGAGAAACTCTCCAATGCCGGGTTTTCCGTCATCAGCGGGGGTGGTCCCGGAGTGATGGAAGCCGCCAACAAGGGCGCCTTTCGCGGCACGGGCTACAGCATCGGGCTCAATATCGAACTGCCCCACGAGCAGCATATTAACCCCTACCAGGATGTTTCCATATCCTTCGAGCATTTTTACTCACGCAAGGTCATGTTCGTGAAATACGCGGTCGCCTATGTGGTGATGCCGGGTGGTTTCGGAACCCTGGACGAACTTGCCGAGTGTCTGACCCTGGTACAGACCGGGAAGACGCGCAAGATGCCCATCATTCTGGTGGAGTCCAGTTTCTGGAAAGGACTGATCGACTGGTGGCGGGAATCCATGCTGACGGCGGGGACCATCAAGCCGGAAGATCTCCATCTCATCACCATTATCGACGACACCGACGAAGTAGTATCGGCCATTTTCAATCACTATGAAAAACGCGGCTTTGCGCCGTCTGCCGCTGAGACAGAGGCCCTTCTCAACCTTTAATGGCCCCAGGGAGTATTATCATGTCCATACGTATCTTCGCCCTAGTTGTCGGTATCTGCTTTGCGTTAGTCACCAGCTTCTCCGCATGGGCTGCGGATGATCTCCAAAAACTGCATCTGCCCACGCTGGCTCCCGAGGCCAAGACCGGGCCTAAAGCCGAGATCAAGGTGCCACAAGGCTCCAAGATTGAAGAATATAAGGTCAATGGCAAAGTGTACATGGTCAAGGTCATCCCGCCCAAGCCTTTTCCACCCTATTATCTGGAAGACAAGGGTGGCACCGGTCGCTTCACCGAAGTGCCGCAGACGGCGGCTGAACACCTGAGTGTACCCCAGTGGGTTATTTTCCGCTGGTAAAGTAGCCCTGTTCATTCCTGATCTCTGAGCGAAAGTGCCGTTTATGTCTGTTTATACCAATGTCAGTGACCTCGAACTCGCGCAATTTCTCAGGGATTATGACCTCGGCGTCGCCCGTGCGCTGACCGGCATTTCCGCCGGGGTAGAGAACAGTAACTATTTCCTCGACACCGAAAAGGGTCACTTTGTCCTGACGCTTTTCGAGCGTCTGCCGCGCAACAAAATCCCCTATTTTCTTAATCTCACCGAATGGCTGAGCCTGCACGGCATTCCCTGCCCGCGCCCCATGCATACCACGGCAGGAAACAGCCTCAGCACGTTATGTGGTAAACCCGCCGCCATCGTTCAGCGCCTGAGCGGTACGTCCATCGAAGGGCGGGCGCCCTCTGTTGCCGAAATCAGCGCGCTTGGAACCTTGCTGGCGCGGATGCACCTGGCCGGGGAGAACTTTCCGGAGCGGCACCCCAATCCGGCCGGACTCACCTGGTGGCAGGAGACAGCCAGACATCTGGTGCCCCACCTGAGCCCGGAGGACAACGCCATCATTATGGAAGAGCTGACCTATCAGGGCGCGCTGGATCGCGCAGCAATTCCCGGCGGCGTCGTCCATGCGGATCTTTTCCCCGATAATGTTTTGTTCGAGAACGGCCAGATCTCCGGCACCATCGATTTTTACTACGCTGGGGATGATGCTTGGCTCTACGACTTGGCGGTGGTGGCCAACTCCTGGTGCTCGGAAGCCGATGGTTGTTTTGACCGGGCATTAGTTACGGCGTTATGGGATGCCTATGTGGCTGCCCGCCCTCTACAGACCGGCGAGGAAGTGTTGTGGTTCCCGCTGCTGCGCGCCGCCGCCCTGCGCTTCTGGCTCCTGCGCCTGGATGCCGTGCACTTTCGCCGCCCCGGGGCCATCACCCAGTGCAAAGACCCGGAGGAATACCGGCGGATTCTTCTCAAGCGCCGCCAGATGGTATAAACACCAGCCCGCCACAGATCTGCAACACCTCAACAAGATCACGACTTCAGGGTTTATGATCCGGCAGCTTCTTCCCCGACCAGTGCGCAATCAACGCCAGCGCAATGCCGAAGAACAAGCCCTCGCTGGCGGGCAAGGCCCAATCCGGATGAAATACAGCCAGATCATTGCGGGGTAGCTTAGTCTTTGAGCGAGAAGGCATTGCTCTGTGGAGAACTTTCCAGAATATAGCCGTGACTTCCGCGCCGAACGACGCGTTCCTCTCCCACAGGCACTGCAGCATGGGAATGACCAGCCTGTCGGGCGGTTTTTTGCGGTAACACCGAGTCGCCGCTGAGGCTCACCACCGGGCGCAAGTGCTCTAATAGCTTGGGACCGATGCCATGGACGCTGGCGAGCTCATCCACGCTCTTGAAAGACCCATGCGCCTGTCGGTATTCCAGCACCGCCTGTGCCTTGGCCGGACCAATGCCCGGCAGCGCATCCAGTGCCGCAGCATCAGCGGTATTGATATTCACCGACGCCCAGACGGCAGGGGCAAAAAGCAGGAACAGTAAGCACAAAAATCCCCGTAATCCTGTTTTCATCACGCTCCACTCCTTTTTTATGGCAAACCCTCCAAAGCCACCACCCCCAGCGCCAGCCACTTGCTGCCCGAGGCGAACTGCACCTGAATTCGGCCCTGGCGGCCGCCCGGCTCATAATCCAGCACCATCCCCTCGCCAAAAACCGGGTGCTGGAGGCGTGAGCCCAGCGGAAAGGGCCTATCCGGTGCCGTTGCCCGCACGGGTATAACAGGTCGGCTGACGCGCGCGCGCGGTCGCAGTTCCTGCAAAAGCTCCTGGGGAATCTCCCGCAGAAAGCGCGAAGGCATGGTCATCCGCTCACTGCCATGCAGGCGGCGGCTCTCGGCATGGCTGATGACCAGCAGACGCATGGCCCGGGTCATGCCCACATAGCAAAGACGCCGTTCTTCGGCCAGTCCCTGGGGGTCTTCCAGAGAGCGCTGGTGGGGAAAAAGTCCTTCTTCCAGCCCCACCAGAAACACCAGTGGGAACTCCAGGCCCTTGGCGCTGTGCAAGCTCATCAACTGCACGCAGTCCTCCCAGGCATCCCCGGCGCCGTCTCCTGCCTCCAGGGCGGCATGGGTCAGAAACTCCGAGAGCATGTTCCCCGGCTGTGGTGCCAGATCGCCCAGATTCGGGTCAGACGACCAGTCCTGGGCATAACTGCGCGCGGCGTTGGTCAATTCGTCCAGGTTCTCCAGGCGGCCTTCAGCGCGGTCACCCTCGCGGGCGTGCCATTCGCGCAAGCCGGTACGGGCCAGCACCATCTCCACCCGCTCGCCGAGATCCGTCTCCGCGGTCTGCGCGGCAAGTGCATCCACCAGAGTAAGAAAGACATTGATTTTCGGCTGCCCCAGCTCACCCGCTGCCTGCCAGAGCGACAGGCCCCGCTCCCGGGCCAGGTTGCGCAGCCGATCCACACTGACCGCACCGATGCCCCGCGCCGGCACATTCACCACTCGTTCAAAGGAAGCATCGTCGTGACGATTTACCGTGAGGCGCAGGTAGGCGAGGGTATCCTTGATTTCCGCCCGCTCGAAGAAGCGGAGGCCTCCATACACCCGATAGGGCATTCCTTCACGCACCAGCACTTCTTCAAAGGCCCGCGACTGGGCATTGGAGCGGTAGAGGATGGCGCATTCGGCACGGCGGCCACCGGCGCCCAGCCACTGCTGAATACGCCCCACCACATAACGCGCCTCATCCACTTCGTTATAGGCGGTGTATAACTGAATGGCGTCACCACCCGGCTCCGCCGTCCACAGGGTTTTCCCCAGACGATCAGGATTGTGAGCGATGACGGCATTGGCGGCATCCAAAATGGGTGTCGTCGAACGGTAGTTCTGCTCCAGCCGCACCACCTGTGCCCCGGCAAAGTCTTCTGCGAAGCGCAGCAGATTCTCCACTCGCGCACCACGCCAGGCATAGATGGACTGGTCATCATCGCCGACTACAAAAATCTGCCCATGCCGCGCCAGCCCCTTCAGCCAGGCATATTGCACCGCATTGGTGTCCTGAAACTCGTCCACCAGAATATGCTGAAAACGGCGCTGATAATGATCGAGGATTTCCTGCGATTCCCAGAGACGCAGGGCGTAGAGCAACAGGTCACCGAAGTCCACCAGCCCTGAGCGCTTTTTAGCCGCTTCATAGGCGCTGTAGATGGGAACGAAGGGCGCCGCTGCCGGGCCTTCATACTGTAGCACCTGCTCCGGCCCCAGACCCTCGTCTTTCCAGCGACCGATACGCCCGGCCATGGCCCGCGGCGGCCACTGCTTCTCATCCATCTGCACTTCACGCATGATCCGCCGCAGCAGGCGCTGGCTATCGTCGGCATCCAGAACCTGAAAGTCTGCGGGCAAGCCCAGCGTTTCGTGATGCATGCGCAGCAGGCGGTGGGCGATGCCGTGGAAGGTGCCCATCCACAAGGCCCGTAAATCCATGGCCACCATGCCATCCAGCCGCCCGCGCATGGCGCGGGCCGCCTTGTTGGTGAAGGTCACCGCGAGAATCTCGCCGGGATGTACGCCTCCTTCCAGCAAATGGGCAATGCGGCTGGTCAGCACCCGCGTTTTGCCGGAGCCCGCCCCCGCCAGCACCAGCGCCGGGCCGGGCGGCAGGGTTACCGCCTCCATCTGGCGGGGATTGAGAGCAGACCATTCAGACACAGCAACTCCTCGGGCTTGGGCATCCAAGCTTGAAAATACGGCATAATAACCGCATTGTGAAAGCAGACTTGCAGTCGGGCCGCTGTCTGCTATAACCAATGATAAGGGGGATGAGTTGGAATACAAGGACTACTACAAAATTCTGGGTGTCGAACGCAGCGCTGATGCCGACGCGATCAAGACGTCTTATCGCAAAATGGCGCGCAAATATCACCCTGACGTAAGCAAGGAAAAGGATGCGGAAGACCGCTTCAAGGATCTTCAGGAAGCCTATGAGGTGCTCAAAGACCCGGAGAAGCGCGCCGCCTATGACCAGTTGGGCAGCAACTGGCGCGCCGGTCAGGAGTTCCGGCCGCCGCCCGGCTGGGGACAGCAGGCCGGGGGTGGCTTTGGCGGGGGCGGCGCCGATTTTGGTGGCGGCGGGTTCAGTGACTTTTTCGAGTCCATATTCCGCCAGCAGCAGGGTGGTGGCTTTCGTGGCAGCGGGGGGGGCGGATTCCGCAGCCAGGGCGAAGACAGCGAGGCCACTATCCGCGTCAATCTGGAGGATGCGGCCCACGGCGCCCAGCGCGAGATCAACCTGGAAGTGCCCACCATGGGTCCAGATGGCCGTGTGCGCCGGGAAGCGCGGCGCCTGACCGTCAAAATTCCCAAAGGCATCCGCGAAGGCCAACGGCTGCGTATGGCCGGGCAGGGCGCTCCGGGCATGGGCGGTGGTCCCAATGGGGACCTGTACCTGCACATCCAGTTCCAGCCACACCCCAGGTTTCGGGTAGAGGGTAGCGATTTGTATCATGACCTGCACATCACCCCGTGGGAGGCGGTGCTGGGCGCCAGCGTCGAGGTACCCACCCTGGATGGCGGCGTGCGCATGAAGATTCCGGCCGGCAGCACCAGCGGGCAGAAGCTGCGGCTCAGTCAAAAGGGATTGCCGGGCTCCGGCAGCAAAACGCCCGGCGATTTGTATGCGGTGATCCAGATTGTCGTCCCCAAAAAAATCAGCGAGCCGGAAAAAGCCCTGTGGAACCAACTCGCGGAGATGTCCGACTTCCATCCCCGCCGCTGACCATAAGACCGAGGAGAATGCCCCATGGTTTCACCACTGATCACCGTCATCGAAGCGGAATTGCTGGAAGAGGGCGCTTTCTGCTTCGATTTCCCGCACTTTTGCACCCTGCTCCACTGCGCTGAAGGCGAAGCCGTGCAACTGGTGCGCTATGGCGTTATTCATCCCGAAGGTAGCGGCCCGCAGCACTGGCGCTTCCGCAGCCTCGATCTCTACCGCGCCCGCCTCAGCCGCCGCCTCAGCCGCGATCTGGAGATTGATATGGCAGGTGCGGCGCTGGCGGTGGACTTGCTAGAGCGGTTACGGGGCTGGAACGGTTAAGGCTAGGGGCGCACAGAACCTGGATTAGTCAGGCCAGTTGGTTCAAGACGACGAGCAGCAGTCCCGGTGATTCATAGCCCTTGCAGGATCTTGGCCAAGTTACCGGGGCTTGGGGCGCCGGTGATCACATCCACCTGGCCGCTACGCTTTTTATAGAGGGTGGCAGGAACTCCGGTGGCATCGGTCATGGAAAAATAGTACAGGTTATGGCGCAACATCTTTTCGGTAGCGGGTGTTGGCGTCACCGGCGCGATGGCACCGCGATCGCCATGGAACCCCTTCTCGTTCTTTGCCAGCGCCTTTTGCGGGTCCGGCGACTCGAGAATGGCCGCCGCTTTGCCTGCGCTGCTTGGGGTCAGCATCCCCACGGGAATGAATCGCACGACGACCTGGCCCTTGCGAATGAAAGGCTGCAAGCGATTGTATAGGACATGGCAATAGGGACAGTTGGGATCCATAAAGACATAGATGAGCGGTCCCAGTCGACCTTCCTGTACCCAGCGGGCCTGTGCGAGGGTCCCCCAAAAGCCCATCGGAGCGGCCATAAGGGGGGCACTCCATCCGATGGCCAGCAACATGATGGCGAAAAGCACGCGGCGCATGGATTCTCCTTTTTTCAAGGCCCGGCCTGTGTAGACCGGGTCGGCGGGGTGCGGATCCCTGAATCACCGGAATCCGCCGTAGCGCTGCCCCCTCCTCGGTGAAACGTTATGCCGCTATCGTCTCCCTGGAGTTCAGGTTTGCTGAGTCAAAGACCATACTCTTTGGGAAATGCAATTCCGTGATTAGTCTTCATGTCGTTGGCAAGGCGTGGCAGGTCGAGCTTGTCGACACGCACGGTCTTTTGTGACCGGAGCCAATGGGCAACCACGTCCCAGACAGGCTTACCCTCCACGGGCGCGGTGGTCGGCGCCCAGCCGGCCAGCTTGTACTTTTTGGAGGGAGACATGGGCTTGCCGCCGACCATCATGTCGCTGCAGCGGTGAAAGATGGGCTGGTCGGGGTCGAAGGCATACTGGATGTTGCCAACCCGGATCATGTCGCCGCCCTGCTGGTAGTAGGGATCCTTGTTGAAGATGTTGTCGGCGACCTGCTCCATGATGCTCTTGATCTGCGCGCCGGTGTACTCGGTGACGGTCACCTGGGGGTAAGTGATGGCGGTCTGGCCCATCAGATCCTCCATGGTGATGGTCTCGCCGGGCAGCTTGCAGTAACCCCAGCGGAAACCTGAGGAGAAAGCGGCCTCGCAGTCCATCTCCTGCATGAGGGCATTGCAGATCAACTGGTCGAAGGTGCCGTTGAAGTTGTCGCGCCGGTAGAGGAGGCTTTCAGTGACCGTGAGCGGTTCGGCGAGCTTGTCCTTGTAAGGGGCACGCACCTTCTCGATGTAGGCGGCCATCTCCGGGTCAGGCGGGATGAGGTTGGAGAAGACCGGCAGGTAGTGGAAGCGGAAGCCATTGAGCTTGCCCTTGCCCACATCGAGGTCGAAGCGGGCTAGCACCTTGCCGTTGGTAGAGGTGTTGATGATGAGGGTCTTGCCGACCTTGAAGGGCCGGGGTCCCATGATGTCGTGGGTGTGGCCGCCGAGGATGATGTCGATGCCCTGCACCTGGGCGGCCATTTTCTTGTCCACATCGGCGCCGTTATGGGAGAGCACCACCACCAGGTCGGCCTGATGGTCCTTGCGGCACTCGTCCACCATCTTCTGCATGTGCCCGGGGTGAATGCCGAAGGTCCAGTCCGGGATCATGTAACGCGGGTTGGCGATGGGGGTGAAGGGAAATGCCTGGCCGATGATGGCGATCTTCCGGCCACTAACCTCGTGAATGGCGTAGGGCTTGAAGACCAGCTCTTCCCAGGTGGCGCTGAAAATGTTCTGCGCCAGGAACTTGGCTTTGAGGCTCTTCTTGACCAGCTCATCGACCCGCTTCTGTCCGTACGTGAACTCCCAATGACCGACGAAATAATCCACCCCCAGCAGGTTTTGGGCCCCCACCATGTCGGCGGCCTTGGTCCACAGGGAGGTGGCCGACCCCTGCCAGGTGTCGCCGCCGTCGAGCATGATCACCTTGTCGCCACGTGCCTCCCGGTAGCGCTTCACCAGGCTTGCGATGTGGGCATAGCCGCCGGTCTTGCCGAAGCGGTGGGCGAGGGCGTCGAAGTCCAGGCAGCTATAGGCATAACCGTTCCGCGTCCCGCCCTTGATGTCGTAGGCATCCAGTACCCACTGGCCGCAGAGATGGGGCGGCTGGTTGAGGACCTGTCCCACCCCGATGTTGGTGTCGGGCTCGCGCCACCACACCGGCAGGAGTTGGGCATGGGAGTCTGTCATGTGCAGAAGCGTCACGTTGCCGTAGTCGGGGATCTCGTAAGGATCGCCCGCCCCGCCCCAGGCCGCCTGGATGGCGCCGGGGGCAAAAAAGCCCGCCGCACCGGCCAACCCCAGCATCTGCATAAAATCACGACGCGTCAATTTCATGTACGAATCCTCCTCGTATATCTTGTTTAAAAGCCGCCTGTGGCGGCTTGTTTCATGATGTGGATGATCTGTTTATCCAGTTCCTGCGCGACCTTCTGCGCCTCGGCGTTTTTGGGGAAATACTTGAGAGCGTAGGTGGGTAGGTAGGTCATCAGCTTCAGCTTGCCCTTGGTCTCAAAAAGCACGATCTTGCAGGGCGCGAAAGCGCCGAATTCCGGCGTGCCAGCCAGGATCTTGGCCCCCAACACAAGATTGCATACTTCGTAAATGACATAGGTGTCTTTGCTTTTTATGCCCCGTTGCTGCAACCCGCGCTGTATATTCAACGTGCCGACGAGGTTCATGTTTTCCCCCTCGGCAGCGGTCTGTATGGCGATTTTTATCTGTTCCGGAGTGACGCCTGGCTGCACATCCACCACATAGAGGGGGGAGTTGAGGGCGATGGGTGGCATGCCCGACACTGGAGCGGGAACGGTCGGCCCCGCGGGTTCCTCGGCACCGATAGCCTGGCCACTCACTAAAAGGATCCCCAGCGTCATGCACACAAGGGCTCTGCGGTACGTTTGAGACATGTTTTGGCTCCAGGTTGCGGCAAATAGCCTGCATCTTGACGGGTGAGAAAGGCGAATCATGGCTGGTAACCCGGCGCGTTTATCCTGACTCCGTTGCTGAGGTAGGTCACGAAGTACTCCAGGTCGCGATAGTCCGTGCTTTCCAGCGGATGGGGTTTGACGCCGAGCTTGGTTTCACAGTCGGCGAATTGTTTTTGCAGGGTTTTTACTGCACTCCCGCCGACCCCATAAGCGGGGAAGTGGGCCGCCTCCCCCAGGGTGGCAGAGATGGTCTGGTGGTTCTGCAGAGACATGCCGGCCTGGGCGACGTGACAGGCAGCGCAGGAGAAACCGTGCGGACCACGTTTCATGAAGTAAAAGGCCTTGCCCTGTTCAAATGCGTGGATGGCGCCCGGCCCCTGCACCTTGACGTCCACCGGCAGACCGTTGGAGAGCGAGGCGAGGTAGGTCTGCAGGGCGGCCATCTTGGCGCCACCGTACTGGAGGGGCCTCTCGCCGTTGTGCTCCCGGCACGCGTTGAGGCTGCTGGCCAGCGTGACGACGGTCTGGAGCTTGGGATCATAGTACGGGTAACGGGCAGCCACCCCTTTGCCGCCGTCCGGATAGCAACTGGCGTAGGTCTTGCCGTTCCTGAAGGAGGCGTCCCAGAGCTTTTTGCCTTCCTCCAGGGTGATCTCCCCCGGATTGAACTGCACGGCCTCCTGGTACTGCTGCATCAGATCCTTGTTGAAGATGTAGGGACCATCAGCGTATTTCTGCAGAGGAATGCTGGGAAATCGGCTTTTGAAGTAATCATGGAACTGCTTGAGGGTCTGCTGGGGACCCACTTTGGGATTCCCCAGATCCTGCCAGTTGGCCGCCTGAGCCGCACCACCCAGTGCGGCAAGCCCCATGGCCACACCAATACCCAGCCATCGCTTCATGTTCGTCCTCCTTGCTTTGGGATATGTCGTTGGAGCAACGGATGGTGGCCCAGAGAGAAAACCCCGGGCAACAGGGTCGTTCCGATCCCCCCGGCAGCCTGTCAAACCTGGGGGGTGATCCGCTGCGCCCGCAAACGGCTAGCTCACGGTAATCTTGGCCTGAGTGCTCCAGTCGCCACCCTTGTTATCCTTCCATCTTATGCTCAGAGTGCCCGTTTCCTCTGCCCGCATCTTGAAAGCCAAGAACGGGTTGGCACTGATCGCGGTGCTCCAGTCCACATTCATCAGTGGCTTGTCATTGAAAGTCACCTCTACGGTCTGGATGAAGTGGGCGGGAATGATTTTGCCCGCTTTATCCTTGCTCAGTCCCGTGGTCATGGGATGCAAAATGAGGGAACGTACCTCGATGATCTCCCCCTTCTTTGCCGAAGAGGGTATGCGAATCATGGGATGACCAATATTCTCTGCCATGGATGAGTCCTCGATTGTGTCTGTGAAATTCGTTAGCCGCAGCCGCCGACGGTGACCTTGACGAGCTTGACCGCGCCCAGCAGCTCGCCCTTGTTGGTCTTGGCGACCACCCGCACGCTGGAGGACTTGGCCATCTTGATGCGCTCTTGCATGCTGGCTTTACCGTTGGCAGGCGTGAAGTTGAACTGGGAGATGAGCGGCAAAGGGTTTTTATCCACGAATAGATAGACGGTCTCGATGTAATCGTCGACCGTCATCGGCGAGTCCACATCAACACGCAGCGGTACCGCCGCCCCGTTTTCGGCAATGGTGGGCACCGATAGGTGCACCTTGCTGGAAGCCGGAACGTTCGCGGGTATCCCGGTATCTTTCAGGGCTTCGGACAGGATCTTGGCGTCGAAGGCCTTGGCCGGCCAGCCTTGGACATCATCCGCCAGGGCAAGACGAGGGCGCACCAGACCCGTACCGACAGTTGCCATGATCGCTGCCGTCGTTACGGCGCCGTGCAGAAAATCGCGGCGTTTTATCTTCTCGCTCACAATTGACTCCTTTTTGTATGACTTCAAAGACCAAAGATGGTCGGGGATCGGGGGATCACAATAAGGCGACATGTCGACTTGGGGAACCGCAGATGCCTTGCCCTATCGGGTCGTCCCTTTTCGGTGCATGTAACGCCTACGGCCATACCAAAAGCATGTTTCATGCCAACTTTGGCGAGAAGGCAGGCCGCCGTTTTATTTATGGTTTTCGTCAAGGAGATCATCATGGCGGTGCCTGGAAGAACCAAGAGGTCCAACGGACGGGCCAAGTTGTGCCAAACGAGCCAATGAGGGCCGCCCCGCAGCCCGCACGGGTAGCTGCCGTGTTATGCACGAAACCAGCGGGCGACCAACTTCTTGCCGGTCCTCGACTCCCCGGCAACAAGTACGCTGAAAGAGGCTGGCGCAATGAGACCAACCTCTCCAGCATCTCGAAGGTGGCCAGACTCTCCCCGATGATGGCGTGGCGCGGCATGCCCTGGCGGTGGGGCAGTATGGCGTAGCCGCGGCGGCTCGGGACTTGGCGAATGATAGCGATAATTTCTCTTCATCCACCGGTTTGGTCAGGTGCTGAGGCATGCAGAGCGCGTATTCCGCTCCCACATCCCGTTGGCGCAATACCACTTGGCCGTCGTGAACCGTACGGTAATACAGCCACCGTGGTTCGGCAGCCTCAAAATGGCCTTTCAAAAACGAATGTTTGCGAGAATCTGCAATGCCTGAGGCTGTATCTGCAAAACCAACATCGTCCTTAAGACGGCAATCGCTCACCGTTCCAAGATGGCCAAAAAGGGCCGACTGGTACCAGTGTGTGCCATCGAGTCGTAAATCGTCGGCCCATGGTTATCCAGCAGTTGTAACCGGTTTTTAAAGGCGCCTTATTTGGCACAAACATTGCTCTCGGGTATTGGCGTATAAAAACGTGTTGTTTGCCAATTGGCAATTTAATGGTAATCGAAAGCTGAAAACACGACGGGTTATGAATTTGCAGACTGGGTGAGTTCGGGCCCCTCGCGTCCATTAACGTATAACGTAAACACCCCCAACATATCTGCTATCGCGGTCGCGCGGCGACCGCCGTCGTTACCTTCTGATCCAAGCTGGGCTTGGTCAACACCTCACCCTCACATCAAGGAGAAAATCGCGTGACAAAAACGTTCCTGAACTGCGTGCTCGGACTTATGCTGGTCGTCATGTTGGGCCATACCGGCGCGGCAATGGCCAATGTATCCATGCTCAAGACCTGGTCTTTCGACCACCCGACATATCTGCATGATCACCCCTTCGCGACCAAGCATCTCCTCGTGCAGGTCAGCGAAGGCGACCCAGCGAGATGGAAGGTGGCCCTAAATATGACCCAACAGGTCTTGATTTACTTTGGCCAGGACAATCTTCAGATCGTGGTCGTGGCATTTGGTCCGGGGTTGAAAATGCTACTGAAGGGCAGCCCCGTCGCGACATTCATTCAGTCGCTCAACGCGGAAGGAGTTGAGTTCGATGCATGCCACAATACCATGCAGGCGATGGCCAAAGACGGGCATTTGCCCGAACTGGTACCGCAGGCGGTGATCGTTCCTGCCGGCGCCGGCCGCATCATGCAACTGGAACAGCACGGTTTTGACTACATAAAGCCGTAGGGACGGAACACGGTAGTCATTGCCATTCCCGCGCTGGATTCCTGGCAGCGCGGCAGTCGCTTGTTCAGCGTCCCGGTCGCTCAAGGGTGCCGAACCTGGATCTTGCTTGGTAGCTGCCACCGCTTCAGGGCTGCTGCCATGGCGGGAAGACTTGTTGCTGATAACGTGGCCCCTCCGTCTTACCGTTCCAGCCCATATCTGTTGATTAGCCGTCATACCCCAGAGACTAATAGACGCACATGTGCTTAGAGCGCCACGCGAACGATCGTTGTTTTCTTCATTTCAGACTCTGTGGCATTATTTCGCCTACTGAAACCCCGCCGGTTCAAGTTCCGGCATGGGCCAACAAAACCGGGTGTTTTGCCAAAATCCAAAATCTCATTGTGACAGGCCAGGAAAACGGCGCCCCGTTTCCGCAGTACAATGATGCCGTTGTCATGCGGCGAAAAAATGCCGTCGGATCATTGGACCCGACGGCATTCGTATGGGTGCCTACAGTCTCCTAGAGGAGGATATTGGCCTTCACAGAACTCAAAACCACGCGTTGTGTTTTTTGGTGGTCGCGGTTTTTGTGCTTTTGACAATGCGCCGACAACACTATCGCATAGGCTGCGCTCCGGGCACACTGGTCAAAGCGCCGACTACCGCTTTATCGATCTTCTTCGCAACGTTTAGGGCAGGGGTGTTCCCGGTTAAAGCGACACGTTTTGGGTAAACAATATAACTTTTCTCACCTCGACCATATACGGTTAAGGTAAGTGGGCATGCCGCAGACGACTCCCAATGGGCATTTAATAGCTGGTTAAAGAAAAACGGGTTACAGAAAACGACAGACTGCACATTACTGAATCCTGGCTTATCCAGGTTGGGAATATGTAGCATGTGCTGTTTTGCCTTAATCATCTTCAAAATATCCAGATGCAACACGACCTTGAAATGGTGTTGACCTAATGCTTTTTGCAATTCTGGCATAACCTTGGAGATCGGTGCAGCGACACTTTCCACATACATCGGTCCCGCGGCGGCTATGCCGATCCCAAAGGAACACAGACCGAATACGGCCAAACTGGCTTTCAAAATGGTCCACTTCACCGGTGTTGATTTATTTTGCATCCTACTTTACTCCTTAAAAAGGAGCGGTTGTGCATACATCTGCAACCGCTCATGACAACCACGAGGGGAGAGACCAATACTGCTATTTATGGCTTTACATAATCAAAGCCATGCTGTTCGAGTTGCATGATACGAACGATACCGCCGGGAACTATGACGGCCTGGTTTACCAATTTAGGGGGATGTCCCATTTCCTTGGTCATTGCCTTATAGGTGTTACCACAGGCATCAAATTCGACACCTTCCGCATCCATCGAGGCGATCTTTTCAGCCACCGGGCTGTTCGCCAGGTACATTTTTAACCCCGGCCCAAAAGCAACAACTACAATTTGCACTTCCTCCTGGCCAAAATAATTCATGAGGTTCTGTGCATTACTGAGCACCAACCCCCAACGTGCGGGACTGTCCTGACTGACCTGCAAGACTATATGTTCCTTAGCAAAGGGGTGTGAATGCGTGAAAGTTGGACTCGCAAAGTTAGAGTCTTTGAGGATCGTAATACCGGCATCGGCTGCACCGATCCCTCCCAGGAGGGAGAACGCCGTTACTGCACCCATTATCGCCGCGCGTATGCTTCGCTTCATTGCTTACCTCCGTAAATTTATGTGGTCGACTGCTATAAGATAGTGAGATCAAAAGGCAATCACCGCCTGCAATGCGAGTGCATTATCCGCGCTGTTTGCGATACTTTCTGGCAACGCTCTCTGCGCGGGCGGAATGGCGCCGAGATGGGGAATGCCTACATTACGCACATAGTAATCCAGTATTACCCGAGTTAATGGGGTGAAGTGGTATTGCAGGCCTACCGCCCAGGTATTGAAAGTGCGATTCTGGGTAGCGATATTAGGCAACCTATTGTAGTGATCATAGCGCAAGTCCACCTCCGCACGCCGAGTAACAAACAAGCCTCCGCTGATATAATAACCGCGAGCAGTATTTTGACTTCCCGGGTAGACTTGTGCCTCACTCAGTGCCGCTTGCTGTGCAGCCGGTGCTACGGTAACGGGTGATGAAAAAACGGAACCCGTGGAAATCATGCCCGAACCACGCATGTATTCGACTTTTGCCCAACGACCCCATTGGTGCATATAACCCTGCATATAGGCTATACCAATACCATCCCGAGTCATCGAATAAGCGTGGCCATTGAAGTTGGGAGTTGCATGCTGATACCAGATGAACCCCGTCAAACTACTCTGAAATGGCCCGTGTCCTCCAAAAATATAGGATTCTTGCAGCCGTGCAGCGATCAGAGGGCTATTCGAGTAGTTGGTTGCGGTCAGCGGACCAAAGTTTCCGACCATGGCCCCCCGAGTTCGACAGTTCGCTGGCAAAAATCGTCAATTTCGTAACGCCGCCCCAGCATTCATAGGGGTTTCAGCGCCTGTTTTCTAAAACTTCTGTGGTGGCACGTTTTATCACTTATGCTCTTTTA
>Ga0315298_1003304_pt1 | contig 25971 bp, 22 predicted proteins | sample WHS_1_MG_FD_203077 | JGI IMG/M metagenome (GOLD analysis project Ga0315298, IMG submission 203077) | Extremophilic microbial mat communities from Washburn Hot Springs, YNP, Wyoming, USA - WHS_1_MG | ecosystem: Environmental > Aquatic > Thermal springs > Hot (42-90C) | place: USA: Wyoming... | reverse complement strand
GCGTCTGGCGAGCATCTTGACTCCCGTAATGTGCATGACCTCTTCCGTCCGCGAGCCGCCGCCGGAGGATTCGCCGACCATTACCTTGCTCGCTCCCGCTTCGTAGCTAAGATGGGCGAGAGCGGCGACGACGCGGGGATCGGTCGTCGATCCCTCGCTGGCGAGTAGGAAAAGGGTTTGGTTGGGCTTCAGAAGAACGGTCTGGCCTGGTTTGACAAATTGGCTGATCCCTCCCAAAGGTGCGAGCGCTTGTCGAACGAGTTCTTCCACCTCCTCCACACTGAGGTCGCGCTGGCGGGTCCTGGCGATCGAGACGACGGCGCGGGCGGTCTCTCGCGACGCCTGGCCAACCGGCGCGCTGATGCGGTGTGAGCCGATCGGTGGCATCCGCCGGCGGGCCTCTTCTGCCGCGGCGACAGCCTGATCGGCCTTGGGGCGGAACTGCGCGATCCAAGTCTTCATCTCCGCCTCGTCCCTTCGGCGGGCCTCGTCAGCATCGGCCAAAGCGGGCTTGAGTATGTCGAAGGCCTGGCGGGCGGCCTGCGCCGAAGCGAACAGATTGGTCGCCTGCAGCTTCTCTTTCTCGATGGCCAGAAACTCGCCTAGCGCCGACTCCATGCGCCAGGCACTCTCCAGGGCATCATCTAGATGCTTCGCTACGTCTTTGATAAAGGGTGCTTCGGTGGCGGCTTGGAGGCTCCGCAGCATCCGCTGACCGGAATAGGCCGCCAGATCAAGCTCACGTTGAAACACTTTGCCCTCCTTCTGACTGATCGAAATCCCATCGATTGACCGAATGGCTTCTCTGGCAACTCCCCCGCCTGTGGCGTGAGGGCTTGTCGCCGCTTCCCCCGGCGACGGATGAACCCTGCGCCACGGCCCGCCGGCAGACGGGGGTAACCCCCGGCGCTGCCGCGCTGGCCAGGAGCAAGCCACCACGGCGCTTCCTCGCTCAGGCGAGCGAGAGAAGCCTGAAGGCGCCCGGGGTGGTGAGGCCATAGACGGTGTACATCGCCCAGCCGATCCCCAGTTCGCGCGGTGGCCGGTCCTCGGGCGGTGGCAGGAGCTTCATGCGCGGCAGTAACACCAGGTGGCCAGAGGCCCATACCGCAGCACCCAAGAGCGCGCCGTGGAGCCACCAAGGCAACCGGAGGCTGCTTTGAACGAGCCCGTAAAGGACTCCCCATAGCGCGCTGTAACCCCAGTGAAACACCTGTCCCCAGGCTTCGTCCTCTGCCTCGCCTAGCTCGACGCCAAAGATGCTGCGGGCCAGGCGGCGGGCGATCTGTGCGTTGGGCTCCTCGCGCTGCAATTCCTGTGCCAAACCCGGTGCAGATGGGGCCACCTCTTGCGCCCGGCGTATCAGGCAGACAATCGCTAGCCCACCAACCAGCCCCGCCATGGCCCCTTTGGCGACAACCCCTAGGGGTATCTGACCATCGTTCACCAGTCTTTCTCCTTTCCACCGATCACGGTAACGTTCTGCTACTCACTGGTCCGAGTACGCGTCGCCAATGGCCGCGGGCACCGGCCAAAGCCTGGTATGGGCGGTTCGTGAACCGCCGCCTGCGGGACGAAGCTTCGGCGACTAAGCTTCCCAGGCCTGGGTCAGTAGGTAGAGACTCTAGGCCCTGGCTCTTGACAAAGGAGATTGGTGAGCAATAACCGTGCCGGGCGGCTGGTTCAGTGGGGAATCGGGTGGCCTCCCCTGATCAGGGCCGCCAGCCGACCTGGGTCGTTGGTGATAATGCCGTCGGCTTGCCAGGCGCAGAGCCGGGCCATGCGTCGCGGGTTATCCACCGTCCAGGCATTCACGGCCAAGCCAAAGCTGTGGGCCCGTTCCAGGCGACGGCGCGTCAGCAGTGCATGGTGAGGATGTAGCGCGGTGAGCTTGAGCAGCCTCAACTCTTCGCGCATGGGGAGAACCCAAATGGCGTGATGAAGGTAGGCCAAGCGGGCGTCGGGCGAGTGCCTGCGCAACCGGGTGAGAACAGCAAGGTCGAAGGAGGAGATAATGCTGGTCGCTAGGAGGTCGTATCGCCTCAGGCAAGCGAGGAAGGGATCGACCAATTCGGCGAACTCGGCATCTGGGCATTTCACCTCTAGATTGAGCAAGATGCGGCCGGCGGCAAAGGCGCACACTTCTTCGAGGGTGGGCACGGCCTCGCCGGCAAATTCTGGACCGAACCAAGAGCCGGCATCAAGCTGCCTGACCTCCGAGAGGGAAAGCCGCCGCAGCGGACCGCGGCCGTCGGTGGTGCGGCGCACGTCTTCGTCGTGCATGATTACCAGAGTGCCATCGCTGGTCGGCTGGACGTCACATTCGAGCATGTCCGCGCCCCGCGCCGCAGCCAGCCGGAAAGCTGCCATCGTGTTCTCTGGCGCCTCTAGGGGAGCACCACGATGAGCGATGACCAGGGGTTTGGTATTGGGCCCGTCTCCAAGATCGGTGGCTCCGTACCTAGCAACCATGTTTTCCTGTCCTCCCTTTGTCGATGATACCCCACGGCCTTTTTCCTGTCAAACACTACCAGATCTGGAGGGACAGAAGAGGCAGCATGCCCTTGACAAAAGGTGGGAAACTGGTAGAATGGTCTTGGAGTCAAGAAGCAAAGGCTTCGTCTGCTGGGAGCCCGGATCGGTCCCCTAGTCTCAGGTACATCTGGCGTTTGGCAGAAGGTCTTCTAGACCAACCTGACCGGGGGTAGCGTGATGACCGCGATGTCAGTGCGGTCCGGGGTTGGGCCGCCGCTCAAGGGAGAGCGCACGGTGGCATTCAATGAGGCTGCCACGGCAGAAGGCGATAGTTGCGCCTTATTCCCATTGTTGCCGGCCATCGCGCCGCCGACAGACGTCCTTGGCTCGCCAGCGAAGCTATCCTCGGCCGGAGCTGTCGCCTCGCCATTGCCGACCGAGGCCGTCGTCCCACTCTCTCACTATTCCCCGGCTGTATTGGTCTGCAAGGCGGCAGGATCGGTGTCTCGATCCCGCTGTGGTCTCGCCGACGGCCGGTTGTCGGGCGTTGGGGCATCGTCCTTGCGCGTTGGGCGGCAAGATCGGCGGCGTAATCCTCTTCAATTTGCGTCGGGTTCGATCCGTTTCCGTCAGCGATTCGACGACTGGTCAGGATCACGGTTCGACGAACCCCTGCTTGGCCGTGGGCTTGCCTTGGTTCGTTCACGGGGTTGTTCCCGTGGTCGCTCCCCTCCAGGTGAATCAGCGTCGGTGCTGACTGATCGCTGCTGGCCGGCCGGGGCGCGAACCGTCGCGAAGGTCAGTAGGGGGCGATGGCAGAGCATCGGTGGGGCAAGCCGCACGCCGCAGAAGCAGGGCTGGCAGCGATCATTTTGAGGGCTTTCCACGGATGCTGGTGGAACGATGGCGGTGTGCCTGTGGTGTCAAGACCCTAGAGATCAGCCGCCCCAAGACATACTGAATCCGGAAGATCGCATCCACAAATCTGATCAAGGAGGATCGAGCTGTGGCAGTTAATAGTGGATTCCCGGAGTTTCGGATAGATTCTTTGTTACCGGCAGAAATGGCCGAGCGTGCGGAAGGAGTCGGCATCCGCAAAGTGAAGCTCGACTTCTGGACGATGCTCGCTTTGGCCATTCTAGCCGGGGCCTTCATCGCCATGGGCGCCGTGTTTGCCACCACGGTGACAGCAGGCGGGTCAACCCTACCTTATGGCGTGGGGAGGCTGCTGGCGGGGCTCGTCTTCTGCCTCGGCCTAATCCTAGTAGTTGTGGCTGGGGCTGAGCTTTTCACTGGCAACAACCTGATCGTGATGGCGTGGGCGCGTGGCAAGGTGACGACTCTGCAACTACTGCGCAACTGGGTGATTGTCTATGTGGGCAACTTCATTGGCTCTATTGCCACGGCGTATATCATGCTGGCTAGCAAGCAGTACAACTTCGGCAACGGAGCGATCGGCCTCAATGCGTTGAACACTGCCAATGCAAAGACGGGCCTCGAGTTCGTGCAAGCAGTGGCTTTGGGCATCTTCTGCAATGCCTTGGTTTGCCTTGCGGTCTGGCTGTGCTTCTCGGCGCGGAGCACCACGGACAAGATCCTGTCCATCCTGTTCCCGATCAGTGCCTTTGTTGCCGCCGGCTTCGAGCACTGCGTGGCGAATATGTATTTCATCCCGATCGGCTTGTTGATCAAGAACAACGCAGATCCGAGCTTCTGGTCGAGCAAGGCGATGATGGATGCCAAGCTAACGGCAGACAGTTTCGCCAACCTCACCTGGGAGAACTTCTTTGTTCGCAACCTGATCCCCGTCACTATTGGCAATATTATCGGTGGGGCCGTGATGGTCGGCTTCATCTATTGGTTCGTGTACTTGCGACCAAGCGTGTACCCGATCCCAGCGAGACCAGCGACAAGCAAGGTATCGGAGGTACAGATCCAGAAGTAGTCAGACAGCTCCCGTTCCTGCTGCGTGCCTGGCACGATAAGGGGCGGTCTCAGCGGATAGCGCGGAGGCTTGTCCCTGGCCAGGAATGGAAGCGGTGGACAAGCGCCCGCGCTAGGGGAAACGATTTTGACAGGACTGTCGGGCCTGACTGCTGATCGGGGAGTCTTGGGGGTCGGTCACGCCGCGCTGGGGGCAGAGCCTTGAGCTTCCCCCAGCGGGCGGTTATCAAGGAGTAGTTGCTTTCACAGCACTGGTTTCCGGATGGGCTCGACCGAGTCGTCCTTCTGCAGAAGGACGACTCGGCTGGTTATCTTAGCCGCGAACTATTTGATAGGAAAGCAGATCAGGCCTTTCCCGACTCTAGGACTGGTGAAGTCCGAATCTTGATCTGCTTGGGCTTCGCTTCCTCGGCCTTGGGGATGGTGAGGGTGAGGATGCCGCGGTCGTAGGTGGCTTCGGCCTTGGCGGCATCGACCGGTGCCGACAGGGTCACCGAGCGGGCGAAGTCACCATGCCCCATCTCGTGCAGGTACCAGGTGTATTCCTTGGCTTGTTCGTTGTCCACGATGCTCGGGACGCGGCCGCGGATGGTCAGGACGCCTTGGTCGATGCTAATGTCCACATCCTCGGGGTTCACACCGGGTACAGAAGCCCTAACGATGACCGCATCTTTGGTCTCATACATATCCAGCGGCAGGGCGCGAACGCCGCTCCAGCGGGTCGTGAAGTAGCGGGTCGGCTGCACAAAGACGTCTTCGAAGACCCGGTCCATCATCTCCCGCAGTGATGCAAAGTCCGAAAATGGATCCCAGCGCATGATAGACATTTCTTATTTCCTCCTCGTTCGTGAGTTTGCTTACGCATTGTGTGCTTCGAGAAGCCTAGCCGGGATTCCCGGTGGGCTCTGGGGAATCCCTGCCCTCTTCTCTGGTCACCTGTAGTATAGGGCTTGGTGTGTTAGAGCGTTAGTAGAGGTGCATTAGAGGACCGCTAGAAGCGTGTTAGAGGAGTGTTAGACCGGGTTGATTCTGACCTTCTCCGCCAGGTGCTGATGGTGGTTTCCCATAGGAGAAATGAAGAAGCCGAGGGCGAGTCAGGTAGCAACTCGCTCTCGGCTTCGGCAATGCCGTGGGTATTACTCCGCCGTAATGGGGCGCAAGGGAGCTTATTTAGTACTCTGGCATGGGCGGCGTTGCCGCCTTTTCTTTCTCAGGAACGTCGGTAATGAGGGCTTCGGTCGTGAGGATCATCCCGGCGATGCTCCCGGCGTTCTGGAGCGCGGACCGTGTCACCTTCGCTGGATCGATAATGCCCATCGCGACCATATCGCCATAGTCTTCGGTGAGGACGTTGTACCCGATGTTCGGGTTGTTCTGTTCCTTTTGTCGTTGCCTGACGCTGTCGACGACCACCGATCCGTCTTGCCCGGCATTCTGCACGATCTGCCGCATGGGCTCTTCGAGGGCCCGGCGCAAGATAGCCACGCCGGTGGCCTCGTCTCCCTCGAGCTTCAGGTCTTGGAGTGCTTTCGCCGCATTGACCAGGGCCACGCCGCCGCCGGGTACGATGCCCTCTTCCACAGCCGCACGGGTCGCCGACAAGGCGTCTTCGACCCGGTGTTTCTTTTCTTTCAGCTCCACCTCTGTGGCCGCGCCAACCTTGATGATCGCCACGCCGCCAGCGAGCTTGGCTAGGCGCTCTTGGAGCTTCTCACGGTCGTAGTCTGAAGTAGTCTCGTCGATCTGTGCCCTGATCTGTTTCACTCGGGCCTCGATCTCCGCCTGGGAGCCTTTGCCCTCGATGATGGTGGTATTGTCTTTGTCGGACACCACCCGGCGGGCATGGCCGAGGTCAGACAGGGTAGCACTCTCCAGTTTGCGCCCCACTTCCTCGGAAATAACCTGGCCGCCGGTGAGAATAGCGATGTCTCTGAGGATCTCCTTTCGCCGGTCGCCGAAGCCTGGCGCCTTGACGGCTAGGGCGTTGATCGTGCCGCGCAGTTTGTTCACGACTAGGGTGGCCAAGGCCTCGCCATCGACATCCTCGGCAATGATCAGCAGTTCCTTTTTGCCGGATTGCAGAACCTTCTCCAGCAGAGGCAGGATATCGCTGATGGCGCTGATCTTCTTGTCGGTGATGAGGATGTTCGGCTCTTCGAGTTCCGCCTCCATGCGGTCGGTGTTCGTGACGAAGTAGGGTGAGATGTAGCCGCGGTCGAACTGCATGCCTTCGACGTAGTCGGTCTCGAAGCGGAGGCCCTTCGACTCCTCGACGGTGATCACGCCGTCCTTGCCGACTTTGTCCATTACCTCGGCAATCAGATCGCCGACCTCTTGATCTGCGGCCGAGATTGCCGCTACCTGGGCGATCTCCTCGCGGCCCTTGACAGGGGTAGCCATCCTTTTGATCTCTTCTACTACGGCGTCGACTCCCCGCTCGATACCGCGTTTCAAGATAATTGGGTTTGCCCCGGCGACGACGTTGCGCAGTCCCTCCGCGACAATCGATTGAGCGAGCACCGTCGCCGTGGTGGTGCCGTCGCCGGCTACGTCGTTCGTCTTGGTTGCCGCTTCCTTCAGGAGCTGGGCGCCCATGTTCTCGAAAGGCTCTTGCAACTCGATATCTTTGGCTACCGTAACGCCATCATGAGTGATCGTTGGTGCGCCCCACTTCTTGTCCAAAGCGACGTTCCGGCCGCGTGGGCCTAACGTTGTCTTCACCGCTTCGGCGAGAATATCCACGCCTCTCTTTAGGGAACGTCGGGCATCCTCATCGAATGCCGCCATCTTTGCCGTCATATTGTGTATCTCCTCTCCTTACCTAATGTACCGATTGAACGGCTTGCTACTCGATCTTTGCCAGGACGTCGGACTCGCGGAGGATCAGGTGATCCTCGCCGTCCACTTTCACTTCCGTCCCCGAGTATTTGCCGTAGATCACTGAATCGCCCACCGAGACGTCGAGTGGTACGCGCTGACCTGAATCTAGCATGCGGCCGCTGCCGACGGCAATCACTACTCCCTCTTGCGGCTTTTCCTTCGCCGTGTCTGGCAGAATGATGCCGCTCTGCGTGACTTCCTCTTTTTCCTTTGGCTTCACCAGTACTCTGTCACCGAGCGGTCTGACCTTCTGCGGCATTCCATATCCCTCCTTATGTTAGTGTTTGAGACTCGTCGCTGGATCGCTTCTGGGCGCCTGTCCGCCGGTGAGGCCCGGGGACAAGCCCGCGCGCTGCTGAAGCGGGTTTTTCCTTCAGTTCGAGGTTTGGTTCCAGATACCAGAGGCAATTGTCTACCGGCGAACGTTAGAATAGCACATGAGAATTATTAGAGATCAGTTAGAATTCATCTGGAGCTCTGGCTTTCAAGCCTCTCTTGTCTGCCCGCGGTGGTCTCGGCCGCCGGGGACATGCTACGCCCGATAGCGGGCGACGAAGCGGTCGATGCGATGCAGTGCTTCCTCGATGTTCTTGAGTGAATTGGCATAGCAGCATCGCACGTGGCCCTCTCCCTGTTCGCCGAAGGTCGCGCCCGGCACCACGACCACATGCTCCTCCATGAGCAGTCTCTCGGTGAACTCGTCGCTGGTTAGGCCTGTGCTGGCAATCGACGGAAAGGCATAGAAGGCTCCCTTCGGCATTAGACAAGGGAGCCCAAGGTCGTTGAAACCCTTCACCATCAACCGGCGGCGGCCATCGTATTCCTGGACCATCTCCTGAACGCTGTCTTCACCGCAGCGCAGTGCTTCGATCGCCGCCATCTGGCTGATGATCGGCGCACACATCACCGTGTATTGGTGGATCTTCATCATTGCTTCGAGGATTTCGGCATTGGCCGCCGTATACCCGATCCGCCAGCCGGTCATTGCGTAGTCCTTCGAGAAGCCGCCAATGAGGATCGTCCGATCCTTGGTCCCCGGTAAGGAGGTGAAGCACGTGTGCGTTCCCTCATAGACCAGCCGGTCGTAGATCTCGTCGGAAATGACCAGTAAGTCATGGCGCGCCGCGACCGCCGCGATCTCTAGCAGCTCCTCTCTGCTCAAGACCGCGCCCGTTGGGTTGCTTGGATAGCCGAGGAGGATGGCCTTGGTGCGGTCTGTGATCTTGGACTCGATGGCGGCGGCCGAGATCTTGAACTCGTTCTCCACGCTGGTGGGGACACGGACGGCCACGCCACCGGCAAGAACCGTGCAAGGCATGTATGCGACATAACAAGGATCGGACATGATCACTTCGTCGCCAGGATCGAGGATCGCCCGCATGGCCAGGTCGAGAGCCTCGCTGGTTCCCACGGTGATCAGGAGCTCGCGGTTGGGATCGTAGTCGACGCCGTACCTCCTGGCCAAGTGGTCGGCCAAAGCGCATCGCAGTTGCAGGAGACCATAGTTGGAGGTGTACATCGTGTAGCCCTTCTCCAGAGCGTAGATGGCGGCTTCCCGCATATGCCAGGGAGTGACGAAATCGGGCTCGCCAACCCCGAGGGAGATCACGTCGTCGAGAGTGGCCAGTAGGTCGAAGAACCGGCGTATGCCAGAAGCCGGGATCTGCTGCACGCGCTGGGATATTGGGCCGTGGCGTAGAACGCTTGACACAGACGGAGATACAGACATGCTAGGCTCCTCAATGATTACCGGCTAGCCGAAACCTGACAGCCGATCACTATTTAGGGCGCGAGGGGTAGCCGCTCGTTGACCTCCTTCTCCTCCGCGAGAATGTCGCCGTCTTCCTTGTATCGCTTCAAGAGGAAATGGGTGACGGTGCCTCGCACCGATTCAAGTGGGGCCAGCTTCCCGGAGACGAAATTCGCCACGTCTTGCATGGTTTTGCCTACTACTTGAACGGCCAAGTCGTAGGTGCCGGACATTAGGTAGACGCTGCGTGCTTCCGGGAAGCGGTAGATGCGCTCGGCGATCGCATCGAAGCCTACGCCACGCTGCGGCGTGGTGCGCACTTCGATGAGTGCCGATACCTGCTCAGGATCCACCTTCTCCCAGTTGATGACTGCCTTGTACTTTACAATCACCCCCTTCTGTTCGGCTTCCTCAATCAGGCGGCGCACCTCTGCGAGCGGCAGGCCGACCATGGTCGAGATCTGCTCTGGCGTCGTCCGCGCATCCTTCTCTAGGATCTTCAGAATCCGCTTCATCTCGGGCGACCTTTCATCGGTACTTGACTGTGGTTGCATTGGGCCTAGGAAAGTGCCGGTTTCATGGTATGCCACGGCGTGGCTTGCTCGTACGCGTAGCCTATGCGCAGGAGTGTCTCCTCCGCAAAGGGCTTCCCCAGAATCTGTAACCCTACGGGTAATCCGTCGGCAAAGCCAGCAGGCACGGACAGCCCCGGAATGCCGGCAATATTGATCGGCAGGGTGAAGATATCGCTCAGATACATCTCCAGAGGGTCCTGCACCTTCTCGCCGAGGCGAAACGCCACCGTGGGGGATACAGGGGTGATCAAGGCGTCACAGCGGGCATAGGCGAGGTCAAAATCGCGCTTGATCAAGGTGCGCACCTTCTGTGCTTTCAAGTAGTAGGCATCATAGTAGCCGGCGGAAAGGGCGTAGGTGCCGAGCATGATTCTGCGCTTGACTTCGGGGCCAAACCCGCACTGACGCGTCTTGGACATGGCTTCCCACATCGTCTCGGCCTCGGCCGAGAAACCGTACTTGACCCCGTCGTAGCGAGCCAGATTGGCCGAAGCCTCTGACGGCGCGATAATGTAGTAGACGGCCAGCGCATATGCGGTGTGCGGCATGGAGATGTCATGAATGATCTCGGCTCCAAGCCCCTGCAGGACGTCGATCGCCGTCTCTATGGCGTCGCGGACGCCCTGCTGCATACCCTCGACGAAGTATTCCCTTGGCACCCCCAGACGTAGACCGTGGAGGTCTGGCACGAGGGCACGGGCGTAGTCTGGCACATCGACCGGCGCCGAGGTCGCGTCACAAGGATCATGGCCGGCGATGACGTTCATCACTAGTGCGCAGTCGGTTACATCTTTGGTCAAGGTTCCCACCTGGTCGAGGGAGCTCGCAAAGGCGACCAAGCCGTAGCGACTGACCCGGCCATAGGTTGGCTTCAGCCCTACCACGCCGCACAGCGAGGCCGGCTGGCGAACCGAGCCGCCTGTGTCGGTGCCTAAGGAGTAGATCACTTCGTCGGCCGATACAGCCGCCGCCGGCCCGCCACTGCTGCCGCCCGGCACCCGCTGAAGGTCCCAAGGGTTGTGGGTGGGGAAGAAGGCCGAGTTTTCGGTAGACGATCCCATGGCAAATTCGTCGGTGTTTCCTTTGCCCACCAAGACGGCGCCAGCGGCGTAGAGCTTCTGGGTGACTGTCGCGTCGAAGATCGGCACGAAGTTCTCCAGCATGTGGGAGGAACAGGTGGTACGGATCCCCTTTGTGACGATCACGTCTTTGATCATCATCGGCACGCCGGTGAGCGGCTGTGCCTCACCGGCGGCGATGCGCCGGTCGGCCTCCTGTGCCTGGGCGAGAGCGACTTCCGGCGTCAGCGTCACGAAGGCCTTCACCCGGTCTTCAACCGCCTGAATGCGGTCGAGGATGGCCTGTGTTAGCTCCACGGAGCTGACTTGCCGGGATTGTAGCAAGTCGCGCGCTTCGTGAGCGGTTATGGCAAACAGATCCAAGCGATTGCTCCCTCTAGCGCTAATCGAGGATGCCCTTTACTTTGAAGAATCCATCCTCTTCCCGCGGCGCATTGAAGAGGATCTCTTTCTGCGGAAAGGACGGGCGTACTGCGTCGGTGCGCATGACATTCTCTAGGCTGGTCACTTGTGCGGTGGGAGAGATGGCGCTGGTGTCTACTTGCTTTAGACTCTCGAAGCTGTCGAGGATCTGCGAGAGCTGCAGAGTCATTCTCTCCACTTCCTCTTCGGTTAGTCCTAGTCGAGCGAGGTGGGCAACGTGCTCGACTTCTTCACGGGTAATAGCCACTATATCCCTCCGAGGAAATCCGTCGAATTTAGCACAGTATTCCAAGGCCCCCGGCGCGACCAGGCGCCGGGCGGGGGCGCCGCCGGCGCGGCGAGGTCGGTGCGGGCAGGGGCGGTTCGTGAACCGCCCCTACTGGGCAAACGTGTTCATTATTATAGCATCCGGATGGAGTTGGCCACAACTACCCGCCGCCCGGGCAAGCGGCTAGCCCAGCGCAACTGGCAGTTCGACGGGGGCCCAAGGCTGGGCTAAGAGACTGGAGGATTAGGAGCCGTGTGTTCGCTCTTTCTTGGCCAGCAATTGCTCATGAGTCTCGACATGGTCTGGGTCTGGTATGCAGGCACCCACCGGGCAGACCGACGCGCACTGCGACTCGTCGAAGAAACCAACGCATTCGGTGCAAAGATTGAAGTCGATGACGTAGATGTCGCCCTCGCTGATCGCGCTGTTGGGGCACTCCGGTTCACAGGCGCCGCAGGCAATGCACTCGTCGGTTATCTTGTAGGCCATTTACCTTTTCTCCTTACTCTTCTTACCGGCAACTGCCGAATTGTGCGCCTCACAGTATACCGAATGGCCGCCTGCTGATCAAGTGGTTTGGCTCGCTCGGTGCGAAGGGGACCGCTGGTCCCGCAATAGAGGCCCCTGGGTCGGCGGACTGAAGTCCAGCCTCGATCATTGACGTGAGCACTTCAGTGCTGTGATATGGGCCCTCGGTACCGCGAAAGGTGACGGAGGGGCGGCGGTTGATCTGCTGAGCGGCACAGTTTAAAATGGTCTCAGGGTCTAGAGAGAGTTGATGCGCAGACGACTGGTGACCTATTTCGCAATGGTAATGATCAACCTCGTGCTGGTCAGCCATGGCTCCGGCACAAGGCCGCCTTACCACAACCCCTACTTTCCCGTGCCTATTGTGCGGACCTATGACGACCCCATGGTGTGCTTCCTCCCTTCCAGCAATAAGAGCGACTTCGCCTTCATTATGACCATCAGCATTGGCTAATTAGCGGACACTATCTGTCGCTCGACCCATTCTCGGGGTTGGACGGCGAGGCCGTTTACCCGCATCTCCCAATGCAGGTGAGGACCGGTGGAGAGGCCCGTGCTGCCGACGCGCCCCAGCGGGTCTCCCTGACGGACTGTCTGACCGACGCTCACCTCGATCTCGGAGAGATGGAAGTAGGCGGAGTAGACGCCGAGGCCGTGGTCGATCACCACGGTGTTCCCGCGGACCTGGAGCGCCTCGGCCAGCACGACTCGGCCGGCGTTTGCCGCCACTACGGCGGTCCCTTGGTCTGCAGCAAGGTCGAGGCCGCCGTGAGGACTGCCGAGCGGGCCGCCGTTGTAGGAACGGCGCAGGCCAAACTCCGAGGAGATCCAGCCCACCGTGGGGGTGATAAACGTTCCCGACCAGAGCTTCGCGGGGGTGAAGCCGCCGTAGATCTGGGCCAGGCGCGTCGACTCGCGCTCCACCACGTCTGGTGCAAGCAGCGGCAGCACGTCCTCTGGCAGGGCGATGGCTTCGGTTGGGTAGTACACGGCCGTAACGGTGATGGGCGCGGTGTATTCGCGCTCGTTGCCCAGGGCATCGACGGCGTGCAACTGCAACTGGCGCACGCCGGGCTCTTCCTCTACGCCGGGGGCGACAATTGCCCAGTAGGACTCGCCGTCTTGGAAAAGGGGCTGTGGTTTCCCATCCAGCTGAGCGGTCAGCGTGAAGGGTTCGTCGGCCCTAATGTGGATGGTCCCCACGTGGCCTTGGCCGATGGCCGGCGGGTCGACCTGGACTTGGAGCGCAGGCGCGGCGTTGTGGGACCGGAAAAAGGCGGTTTTGGTCGTGAAGTTGCGCCGTAGGGAGAGGTCTTCGGCCTCCACGAGCAGGGCGTGCTCTCCATCGGGCAGGGCGGTGGTATCGATGACCACCGGGCTGCTGGGGGGCAGGGGGCGGTCTTCGAGGGCGAGGAGCGTCAGCCTCGCCCCGCTGGGGTCGGCAATGGAAACGGTGGCGGTGATCGTGCCGCTGACAACGCCTTGGGGTACCGCGATGGTGATCTGGGGTCCCTCCCGGTCGGTGATCCAGGTGAGGCCTCCTATCTCCTGCCAGTCGGCGCGGAGGCCGGCCAGGCCGAGGCCGAGGCTCGCCAGCGCGGCCAGCGCCAGCGGTGGGATGGCTAGCAGCAGTGGCTTGCGGAAACCCACCCTACTTGAACATGCGCATGATATTAGGTATCTTGCCAGTCGACAACTGCTTCATCATCTTCTGCATCTGGCGGAACTGATTGAGCAGTTGGTTGACATCTTGCGGGGTAGTGCCGCTTCCCTTAGCGATCCGCCGCCGGCGGCTGCCGTCGATAAGCTGCGGACTGTGTCTTTCCTGAGGGGTCATCGAGTAGATGATGGCCTCGATGCGCTTCAGCTCTTGGTCGGTTACCCCACTTAGCTCGGGCGCTTGCCTGGTCAGCTTGGAGAATCCTGGGATCATCTCCATCAGTTGACTGAGGGGTCCCATCTTCTTGACCTGTTGCAGTTGGTCAAGAAAGTCCTCCAGATCGAAGGTGGCGGTGCGCATCTTCTTCTCGAGGGCCTTGGCCTTCTCGATGTCAACGGTTTCCTGGGCCTTTTCGATCAGCGATAGGAGGTCGCCCATGCCGAGAATGCGGGAGGCCATGCGGTCGGGATAGAAGGCTTCGAGGGCGTCGGTCTTCTCGCCTGTACCCACGAACTTGATCGGCACGCCGGTCACCGCTTTGATGGATAGTGCCGCGCCGCCGCGGGCGTCGCCGTCGATCTTGGTCAAGATCAGGCCGGTGAGGCCGACCCGTTTGTTGAATTCCTCGGCCGCTCTGACGGCATCTTGGCCGGTCATGGCGTCGGCGACGAGCAGGACTTCGTGCGGCTGGATGGCGGCCCGGATGGCGGTCACTTCTTCCATCATCCCTTCGTCGATATGGAGGCGGCCGGCGGTGTCGAGAATGACGATGTTGGCGGCGATGTCCCTCGCTCGTTTGAGCGCGTTGGTGCAGATCTCCACGGGCCGGGCGCCGGGCGGTTCGCTGTACACGGCGATGTCGAGTTGCTTGCCTAGGGTGATCAACTGCTGGACCGCCGCCGGACGATAGACATCGGCGGCCACCATGAGGGGCCGCTGACCAGACCGACGTTGTTGTAGCGCCAGCTTCGCTGCTGTGGTGGTCTTGCCCGAGCCTTGGAGGCCAACCAGCATGACGATCGTCGGCGGCTGTGCTGCATGCTCCAGACGGCTGGCCCCGCCGCCGAGCATGGCGATCAGCTCCTCGTTGACGATCTTCACCACCTGCTGCCCCGGCGTTAGGCTCTCCAGCACTTCGACCCCTATGCAGCGCTCTCGCACGGCGGCGATGAAGTTCTTGACCACCTTGAAGTTGACGTCGGCCTCTAAGAGGGCTAGGCGCACTTCCCGCAAGGCTTCGTCGACATCCTTTTCGGTCAGCCGTCCCTTGCCGCTGAGACGCTTGAAGACATCCTGCAGCCTATCGGATAGACTTTCAAACATCAGCTCACTCCCGAGATGGCCCCGGCGTAGTGATCCGGGGCTCTGTCCTCAGTATAAGGGGAACGCGGGGAGAAATCAAATGGGCTGGTTGTGGAATACCACCGGCAGGATGACCCGGAAGTTTAGGGTCCCGGGTTGGGGGGGTGTGGAGGCCTGCCCGCCCCCGACTGGGATCGTGAAGGAGCGGACGCCGGCTTCGCACACGCTATCGGCAACCTGCACGGAGAAGGTGTAGTAGCCGCTGCCGGTAGGTGTGCCGCTGAGCAAACCGGTGGTGCTCAGCCCCAGGCCAGGCGGCAATGCTCCGGCAACCAGCTCGAAACTGTGGGCCCCGCTGCCGCCTCGGGCGCTGATCTCGGCGCGATAGTACGAGCCGACCGCCGCGGATGGAAGCGTGTCGGTGGTAAAGCGGAGGATGGCACTATCGACGTTCAACCGGCCGGTGCCATAGCTGGCCTGCCACCCGTTGGGGATATCTGCCGTGCTTAGCAGCTCCGCACTCAGTTGATCGGGGGTGCAGCGCGGGAAGAGCGACCAGGCCAGACCGGCAGCGCCGGCAGCATGGGGACTGGCCATCGATGTGCCGGCCTTCACTTCGTATGGAGGGTTCGCGTACCAGGTGGGGACGGTGGACCAAACGTTGCCGCTACCGAACGCTGAGCCATCTCCTCCCGGCGCGGCGATATCGCCATATTGGGAGTAGTAGGCCGGGGTATCCTGCGGCGTCGTCGCCGAGACGGCTAGCACGCCAGTGAAAGCGGCTGGATAGTCGGGCGCACTGGCCCCCCGGTTCCCGGCGGCGGCCACCACCAGGGCGCCGAGGCTCTGCGCATAGCTGACGGCATCGGCCTCGATTTGGGAGTACGGCCCGCCGAGGCTCAGGTTGATGATCGTGCGCTTGCCATACCGCTTACCGGCCTCGGCGGCATAGCGGATCGCGTCGGCCACGTCGCTCACGTATCCCGTGCCGTTGGCGCCCAGCGCCTTGACGACGAGAACACCGCAAGCCGGGCACAGGCCGGCGATGCCAGCGCCATTATCCGTCGCCGCTGCAGCGATGCCGGCCACGTGCGTGCCGTGGCCGAAATCGTCGTAGGGGTCGGCGTCGGAATTGTAGAAATCGAAGCCCAGCCAGAGATCGGCGGGCCGATCGGGATGCTGGTAGTCGATGCCCGAGTCGATCGCGGCGATCCAAACGTCGGCGCTGCCCCGGCTCAAGTCCCAGGCTGCGGGGGCCTGCACCTTCTGCAGGTCCCATTGTTTGGCGGCAAAGTAAGGATCGTCGGGCACAAAGCTCGCCTGTACCACGCCGTCCTCTTCAGCGGTTTCCACGCCGGCCAGGTCTCTTAGGCGCTTGAGCGCCTGGTCCGTATTCTGGCCCTCCGGCAGGGGTACCCTCCACCAACCCTCGCCTAGCAGACCCTCCGCCCGGGCAAAGCCCTGCGCCTGCAGTTGCTCTTTGAAGTCGCCGCGCCCGATGCCGAACCGGCGTTTCACGAGGATCGCCGGTCCTTTGGACCTCACCGACGCTTGCTGCTCTGCGCGGAGCAAGGAGGCCTCCCGCCCGGCAGCGTGGGGAAGGGGGATCAGGCGTCCATCCTCGGTGGAGAGACCTGGCGGCTCGGGCGGCGCCGCCTTCAGTAGCGGCACTACCGAGAGCACGATGGCGACAGCCGCCAGCATGGCGGTCGCCCACATCCGTCGACGCATCCCGTTACCTCCGTGCCTCGTGGGCTCTTTCGCTTTGCCCATCGCCGGGTGATGCGGCCGGCGCTTTCGCGTTGGACCAAGCCGGCGATGGTGCTGGGTAACATAGTACTAGGAAAACAGCTGGCCAGTGGTTAGGGAATGGTAGGAGAATGGTTAGAATGCGGCTGGCTAACGCGGCAGAGGCCGGCGTTTCTACCGGCCTCTTGGTTGTCCCCGTCAGCCGGAGACAAGGCCCTGCGCGGTGGCCGACTGGCGGGCGGAGGGTCGCCCGCTGCGCTGTAGCCGGCTGGGGGTGATTGGCGCGCTATGGACGCCAGAGGGCCATGATCGGGAAGTAGAGCTTGTTGGGCAGGTCGCTCGGAACATACGGCCGGTCCCCGCGCGGCGGCGGTGGCGTCCAAGTCCCGCCTTGCATGGGGAGGACGATGACTGAGGCGCTGTAGCCCGGAAAGGTTCGGGTGAAGCTCGCGCCGATGCCGTTCAGGGCATACTGCGCGGGCGGGGTCTGCATCTGCGCCGTACGCACGGTGTTATCCACCCCCGAGAGAGTGCGGTCGTACTGCCAGAGGACGCCATCGCCCCGCGGGGCAAAGTCCGTCAGGTTGACCGTTGCCGCGATGTCCGACGGGCTCTTGTTCACTACCAAGAGACTCAGCGTGCCATCTTTGAGGCGAGAAGCATAGACCTTCAGTTGTGGCTCTTCTGAGCTGGCCGCCACCAGGTTATCCCCGCCCCGCCCGAAGTGGGTCATCAGGTCGAAGGCCCAGTAGATGGGCCCGACCTTGTAGTTGGGGTCGACTAGCGAATAGGGCGTGTCGCCTTGGGCGAAGTTCCAGTAGTTGGTGAAGGAGTAGCCTGCTTGCAGGGATTCTGCGAGCACCAGCAGCGTCCAGAGGTTACTCCAGATCTGGTAGCCTTCCCAAGCATCCGGCCAGCTAGAGTTTGGGCCCCATTCGGTAAGGGTGATCTCGATTCTGCTGGCTTGGCCGGGCAGGTATTTGGCGATCAGGGGTCTCAGGATTTGGTCTGCAAACCGCTTCGGGAAATCGGTATTGTCGAGGAAACGCTGCACCTCAGCGGTGTCCAACGGGTGGCTGTGGTCCCAGTAGTTGTACCAGTGGACGACGAAGAAGTCGACCTTGTCGGGTCCCTTCTGGCTGAGGGTACGGAGCAGGTTCTCGTTCCACTTGTTTGGCCACCAGTCGCCAGGGTCGATTACCGCGCCGATCTTGATGGTGGGATCGACAGCCTTCATTGCATTGTAGTACTCGAGATAGCGATTGGCATAAGCTACGGGGTCGTGGTTGGTGTAGTTGTCTGGCTCCCAGCCGCCGTAGATCTCGTTGCCGACCTCCCAGTACTTGACACCGTAGGGCGCCGGGTGGCCGCGTTGCGCCCTGAGCCAGGCGAAGTAGCCCTTTGGGGCGGCCTGATCGCCGGTGTAGGAGTTCACTGTCCAGCCCTCGGTGCCGCTGGTCGGTACCGGTGCGTTGGCATATTCTACCCAGTTGGCGGCTTCTAAGGGGGTGCCGGTACCATAGTTCACGATGATGTCGAGCTGGCCGCCGACGGCCTCGGCAAACTTGGCGAAATCGTCGATGTGCGGGCTGACCCGGCCTTCGGGGACGCCTAAGTAGGACTTGGCCGTCCACCAGTCGTAGGTATCCCCTTCCGAGCCCCCAGGCACGCGGATCAGTCCATAGTGCTGGGGGATCGCCTTCGCGATGTAGCTGGGGTCGGTGGTCATCTGGGGCCCTAGGTAGGGAGTGAGATTGGTGCCGTAGAAGTAGGTCCCAATGCTGCTGGTCACGTTGTTGGCCTCAACGGTGATCGCCGGGGCAGCCGCCTCGACGTCCTGGGTCCACTCGCCGAGGCCGACCCCCCGCGGCAGGGTACCGGCCAAGCCCGTCAGAGAAGCCGGCGCCGCGAGAACCACCGCGACCAAGATGGCGGCGACTGTCGCCGCGTTTAACACTCTCCTCACTAATTCTCTTCCTCCTTGGATCGGGATTTCTCGGCAGTTGTTGGTCTTCGTTAGCTGACTAGCACTCTAGCATATGCCGGCACTTTAGGTAAATGGGAGAAAGGTAATCAAGCGTCCTAGGCCCTAGGTACTTGTTCGGAACGGCGCAGCGCAAAGAACGCGGCCAGGGGCGGCTTGCCGGCCTGCCGTTCGCATGGTATGATACGGTCAGCAGGCGATCAGCTACAGTGCAGGTCCACGCTCGAGAAGGGAGATCCCACGATGAGAGAGCCTTCAGGCGACACGACTTTCACCTTTACCGATCCGGACGGCTTCGAGATCTTCGTGCGGCGATGGGTGCCTGCCCAAGGGCTTGCGCCCAAAGCGGTGGTGCAGATCGTCCACGGCGCGGCCGAACACAGCCTGCGCTATGAGCGCTTCGCCAAGTTCCTCAACGCGGCCGGCTACGTGGTCTACGCCAACGACCACCGTGGCCACGGGAGAACCGCCGGGTCCTTAGACCGCGCCGGCTGGGCCGGGGAAGACGGCTGGAACGGGATGGTCAAGGACGTCTATCAACTGACCGAGATCATCAAGGAGGAGAATCCCGGCCTGCCCGTATTCATGTTCGCCCATAGCATGGGTTCGCTGATTGCCCAGCAATACATCCAGCAATGGGGTGGAGGGCTGAGGGGGGTAGTACTGTGCGGCTCGTCCGGTGCCCGGCCGAATCTAGCGGAGCAGCTCGCCGCGGCGGAGGCCGAACCGCGGGACAAGCCTTCCCCTTCATGGGGGCTAAGGCGCCCCAGTTCTAGCCAATCTTCAGGCGGGGGGCAGACCGGCTACGAATGGCTCACCCGTGACCAGGCCGAGGTGCAGAAATACGCGGACGACCCGTGGTGTGGCTTCGCGTTTACCAGCGGTTTGGTGGTCGATCTGCTGCGGGGACGGCTCGCGACCTGGAAGCCCGAAAACGAGGCACGCATCCCGAAGACGCTGCCAATCTTCGTCATCTCCGGGGACAAGGATCCGGCCGGCGGCAAGAACGGCGAGAACGTAAAGCTGTTGGTAGACCGCTACGCGGCGCTAGGCCTCGCGGACCTCGCCTTTAAGCTCTACCCAGATGCGCGACACGAGCTACTCAACGAGATCAACCGGGACGAAGTGCACCGGGATCTGCTGCAGTGGTTCGACAGCCACCTCAGCGGTGTGCGTCCAGTGCAATCAGGTAGGTGAAGGGTGCCTATGCGCTGAGTGCGCGCAAGACCACCGCTGTGGTGAGGACATGTTCTTGCCTGTCGTCAACTCCCCGCGCATGGGAATATGTGACTACAAAGGGGGGTGGTAAGCCTACCCGATGCGAATCCAATGTCCTATGGCCGCCTCGGCTATGCCAACCCTCACTCGTCAGGAATCAGGGTTAGGACAGTGCTCTCCAGCTTTGGGCGCCGTTCGTCCCGGGGTCGGGCAGCCTCCCCTACAGCGCTTTTCCTTTCCACCAGAAGCTGGGTGACGTAGACCACCCCGCAGGCGCCTAGGCGCGGCATTCGCCGTCCCGAAACCGCTCATAAGAACGTGGTTTGTGATTCTGGCAGCACCGGCGGACGTCCTCGATCACCCCCCCCTCGGGTGACGCCGGAGCAAAGGATGGCGGTTTCGGCTTCTTCTTCCTGTTCCCCCATGCTGTGTTCTTCCATGCGCCCCCTTTTCACCGCTCTCCCTCATCCTTCGCCTTGATCGGCGGTCTCCTAGGTGGTGGAATTCAGGCGCGCGGCCGTTCGGAACGGCCGCGCGGTTGGAAGGGGGTAGGGTGGACCAGCACAGGGCCTGCGGTGCTGTTTGCCGTCGCGGCGCCGGAGATCGACCCGGCCTAGCCGGAGGGCCGCTGAAGCGCCGCAGATTAGTGTCCCAGCGGGGCGCTCTCACCAGGCGCGCGCCCAGAGGCGTGAGGCGGCCCAATAGCTAGAGGGGAACTGCTTCCGGAGGCACAGAGGAAACGGTTTACCCGGTGGCAGGCGTTGACCGACGGCTGGGAGTTGGTGTCTGGGCCCCGCTTTCGGGCATTGGTGAATACGCCGATTGATGCGCTCGCGGCGTGGGTGGTCCACCACACCCAGGCGATTGAGGTGTGGTTGCCCCGAGGCTTTCTGTCCTTGCAGTGCCCGGCGCAGGGGTTCACGGCGCACTCCTTCAGTGGGGCGCGCAGGATGGCCCTGGCGGGCCGCTATGTTCCCTTCGCGAACGCCCTCAGCCGGGCGAATGCCGGGGGGCCAGGCCCTGGACAGGGCTCTCAATACGGATAGGGCCGAGTGGTGAACAAGGAGGGCGGCAGACCGCCAAGTCGGCGAACTTCGGCCTGCTCGATGGCCTGGGTGCCGCCGGGTTCAAGGACTACGCCAAGAACAACTACGGCGTGGACCTCTCGCCAGAAGAGGCGACGGCGCTGCGCGAGAAGTCCTTTGCGGCCTACCCCGGCCTGCGCGCCTGGCACCGGCAGCAACCAGACGGCGTGGTCGAAACCGCACGCCAGAGCCTGCTGCTGTTTTGGATGAATTCGCGCAACCAGACGGCGTGGTCGAAACCGCACCCTCGCCGGCCGGGGTCGGCTGGTCGGCAAGTTCACCGAGAACCTGAACACGCCCGTCCAAGGCACCGGCGCCGACGGACTCAAGGCGGCGCTAGCCCTCTTGTGGGAAACGCACGGCCGCTGCCCTTCGGCGGTACCGGTGCTGGCAGTGCACGACGAGATTGTGATCGGAGGCGACGAAGGGGAGGCCCTCACCGCTCAGGAGTGGTTGGTGGGTTGCCTGTTGCGAGGCATGAGTGCCTTCCTGAAGCTGGTGTCTGTCCAAGTGGAGGCCGCTGTAGGCCAGGACTGGAGCATGCGAGACGGAGGAGAGGGTCTCTGCCACGGAGAGCGTGACTGGCATTCCGCGATGGGAAACGGTCTGGCGGTCGTCACGAAGGCCTCGTAGGAGGAAGCATCAAGAGCGGTGGAAGTAGGAGGTTCCGGTGCTGCCGCTATCTACCACCTTGAGCTTGGCCCCGGCGGCATCGTTCAGCGTGATGCTCAGGGAGTGACCAGGGAAGTCCACTTTGATCGGCTCCCCGGGAGGGAACGGGGTGACACTCTTCGTACCCCAATCGCAGTCGGTGGGGTGGCACTTGCCATAGGGATGGATATTGAGAGTCTGTCCGGCATTGGTGATGATGATCTTGGTAATCCCGCCGGTATTGGGGTCGTCGTTCACCCAGGTGGCGCTGTACTGAGCGGCAGTGGTGTTGAACTTGAAGGTCCACCATGGGCTGCTTTGGCTTGCGCCGTAGGTCGGGCTGGTGGCCCAGACCCGCCAGCGGCCTGGATTATCGCCCGCGAAAGCCGGCATGTTGTAGGTCGTGCCAGCGAGACCGCTCGCGCTAGCGGCGGTCTGCCAGAAGCCGGTGTCGATCTGGATCTCGATGCCATAGGTGACGCCCCCGGGCACGTTGACCGGGCTCCAGGTAAAGGTCGCCACCCGGGGGTAGACTCTCAAGACGGTGCCGTCGGCAGGCGATTGCTGGGCAGGCACCGGCACAACCACCACCGTGACGGTGGTCTCCATAGTCGTCGCACCGCCACAGCCGGTGGCTGTCATCCGGTAAGTCGTCGTGGAACCGGGCGAAACGGGGGCCGACCCCGGCGCGGCAACTGGACCAAGGCCATTATCGATTACCACCGAGGTGGCGTTGGTCACGGCCCCCCAGCTTAGCGTGGCCGAGCCGCCCGCGGCGATGGTGCTGGGCGTGGCGGCGAAGGAGGCGATGACTGGCGGCCCTGGGCAGGCAGTGGGCGTCACCGTTGGCGTAGGAGGCGGTGGCGACGTCGGCGTTGGCTCGGGCGTATCGGTAGGGATCACCACCAACATAGTCGGCGTTGGCTCGGGCGGCAAGGTTGGCGTGGGCGACGGGAAGATTACCTCAATCCGGGCTTGGCCTGTTACACTGCCGGTGGCGTTCTCGGCCGTGAGGGTGTAAACTGTCGTCGAGGCTGGCGCCGGTAAGTCGCGGCTGCCTGTGGCCTCCACCGGGCCAATACCCGGTGTGATGCTGACCGACTCGGCGTTGTCCGTGGCCCACGTCAGTCGTACTGTCGTGACCTGCCCAGCCACCATGCTGCTCGGCTGGGCGGCAAAGGCCCTAATAACCGGTGCGCCAGGGGGAGCCTGGTTTACCAGCACCTCTTGTGATCTCCGCACGGTATTGCCCTGGTAGGAGGCGATCAGCAGATAGGTTCGGGTCGGTGGTTGGGGCTTGTCCTCTCTTGAGCCGGCCGGCCCGACCGGGCCGAGTGGTTCCAGAGTGACGCTGTCAGCGTTGCGCACGCGCCAAGTAATGGTCACCGTCTCACCTTCCGTGACCTGTGTCGGAAACACCGACCATTCCTCGACGATCGGCTCCGAGACCACAATGGTAGGAGAAGGCATCGCCTTGACCGTCACGCTCACCTTCTTCTCGGTCCGCCGAAACCAGTTCGAGGCGATGACCGTCACATCGGTAGAAGTGGGGAAGCCGCTGGTGAAGTTGTATTCCCCTTTGCTGGCCTCTACCTTCACCCCGAGCGGCGATAGCTCCACCCACCGCGCGTTGGTAACCCGCCAGCGCGCGGTGACGATCTGGCCCGGCACAGGGTCCGTCGGGACGAAATCGGCGCTTTCGATCGTGGGCACCTGGAGGAACAGGTACAGGAAGACACAAAGGGCGACTACGCCAATTAACAAGACCCCAGCTACCGGCATCGCCCAGGCCGGGAAGAAAGGCCTTTGCACGAACTCTCCTACAGCAGTCTGCACCACAGCGCCGTCGGCCGTCTTGGACTGCACGCTGAAGTTGCGCCGTCGCGTCCTGCCGACCCAGCGTCTGGGTGCCTTGGCCCTCACCCGGACTGCGACAGACTCACCGGGAGAGAGGGCCACCTCTGTCCGGTCGAAGTGCAGTGATAACGCCTGGTCCGTGTCGCCATCGAGGGCATAGTGGGCGTCGGCGTTTCCTTGGTTGCTAACAGTGAGGGTGTACGAGCCCGTCTCCTTGCCCTCGGCAAGCGCCGGAGACAGGGCCATGCCACTCGCCAAGAAGGGCAAGACGGTACAGCGAGCCTGTACCGATGCCGATTCCCCGGGATTTTGGCGGGAGCGGGCGTGGATGGCGACAGGGTATTCCCCGGCTCGGCTCTCCGCCGACCGCGGGATCGTAACCTTGAGCGCAACCGTGGTGCTCGCGCCGGGCGCAACCGGCACCGCCTCGGGAGGCAATTGCAGCCATTCTGGCGGCAGACCCTCGACGGCCACCGTGAGGTGGTCGGCGATTGTGCCGGAGTTGGCCAGCGTTGCCTCAATGATCGCAGATTGCCCGGGAGCGATCTCGACAATCTGTTTGGGCAGCGTAAGGCTAACACGAGCGTGGCTCCCTCGCGCTAGACCCCTGTCCTCCGGCGTTGCTGGGGAAGGCGTTTGTGGTGCCTCCAACCGTAGCCAAAATGGACCTAGCCGGACCACGTCGTTCCAACCCCACGGTTCGGAGGCGTGGGGCTGGACGTAATGCTCCCCTAGGATCGTGCCGTTGCTCGATCCCAGATCGGTGACCATCACCCGCTTCCCATCCCAGTCGACGCGCAGATGGTGGCGGGAGATTACATCAGACGACAGCACCATGTCGTTGTCTGGTAGACGACCGATGGTAAGACCGGCCGTCGTCAGCTCGGCGAGCTGCACTGTCTGTCCCCCCTGGTCCAGCACACGCAGGCGCGGAATAGGCGAAGGACCGGTAGGGGGAGGCGCGGCGGGCGCGGGCGTCTGGCCGGTAGCCGCCGGCAAAAGCACTGTGCTGCCTGCCTCTTGCTTTTGCTCGCCCTCTGGAGCTACGGGCTCTGTGACGCTGGCGCGGATGGAGAAGCCCTTGGCCAGGGTCTCTCTGATCACCGCAGATAGTTCGTCGACCGAGGCGAAGCGATCGTCAGGGTTCTTTGCCAGGCACCTAAGGATCGCCATCTCGATCTCGACCGGGAGGTCGGGGCGTATCCCGCGGGGAGATGGCGGGGCAACGTAGATGTGCTTGTAGACGGCCTCGCTGAGAGTGCGCGCTTCGAAAGGCGGTTGGCCCGTGACCACCTCGTAGAGGACGATGCCCAAAGAGTAGAGGTCGCTGCGACCGTCTAGTTCCAGCCCTTGGCACTGCTCCGGCGACATGTAGGTTGGCGTGCCCATTGGGGCGCCACTGGCGGTGAGATTGCTTCCGCCGGCCAGGCGGGCGAGTCCAAAATCGCCGAGCTTGAGAACATATCTCTGCGATCCTTCTGGCCCCCTCGCATGTTCGAGCAGCATGTTGTCGGGTTTGACGTCACGATGGACCATGCCCTGAGCATGGGCAAAGGCCAGGGCATCAGCAGCTTGCTTCATGAGGTTCAGACCGAGGGCTAGCGACCAATCTGCTTCGGCACCGCGCTGTAGGAGCGTACGCAGAGAGCCTTCAGACAGCAGTTCCATTACTAGGTAGAACTGCCCGTTCTGCTCCCCGAAATCGAAGATCTCGACAATATTGGGGTGCCGCAGCGCGGCGGCGGCCTTGGCCTCCCGTTGGAAGCGAGCTTGAAAGCCAGGATCGACCGCCAGGTCGGGGTGCATCACTTTGATCGCCGCTAGGCGGTCCAGATGCAGGTGGCGAGCGCGGAATACTTGCCCCATGCCGCCGGAGCCTACCAACCCTTCGATACGGTAGTTGCCGATGGTCTGACCGATGAGATCGAGCATGGTCTCCGCTCCCGTTGCCGGTACAGCTCGGGGGTAGTACGCAGGCATGGTAGCATTGCCTAAGCCTTCTGTCAATGGTGACTTCTCTTACGGCGTTTGCGCCGGTCTGCGTCTTATGCTATAATGCAAACAACATCAGGAGAAGAGACGGAATTGATGGGATATTGGAATGCCCAGAGAGCAGTGCAGGCGACCTCGAACATCCAATGTCCTGCCAGGAGGGTAACCTAGCGGTGTTGCAGAAGGAAGCGAAGGACCAAGTGATCCAAACATACCGGACCCATGAGAGGGACACGGGGTCACCTGAGGTGCAGGTAGCATTGCTCACCACGCGCATCAACCAGTTGACTGCGCATCTAAAGACGCACAGCCACGATCACCATTCCCGACGTGGACTGCTCAAGCTTGTGGGGCAGAGACGACGCCTGCTCAACTACCTCAACCGCAACGATGTCGGACGCTACCGGGCGCTCATAGCTGGGTTGGGCCTCAGAAAGTAGCCTCGTAACGACGATCGAGAAACGATTGAGGCTCCAGCAGCCTGCTCACAACTGCATATCGGATACCAGCCGATGTCTCGCGCGGGTTAGCGGCTCTGCTGACACGTTCTC
>Ga0315298_1003302_pt1 | contig 25982 bp, 33 predicted proteins | sample WHS_1_MG_FD_203077 | JGI IMG/M metagenome (GOLD analysis project Ga0315298, IMG submission 203077) | Extremophilic microbial mat communities from Washburn Hot Springs, YNP, Wyoming, USA - WHS_1_MG | ecosystem: Environmental > Aquatic > Thermal springs > Hot (42-90C) | place: USA: Wyoming... | reverse complement strand
CGTCAGGCGGCTCCATGAGAGGCCACAGTGTTGATACAGGCCGCAATCAGCAAAAGGAGGTTGAGATGCCGGAAATGAAGGATGGTTGTGTCAAGCCCGCACGTGGGCCGCTTGTGCCCACAACTGAACCTGCGGTCTCACAAGTAGGGACTGCACCATCAAAGGAGGTCAAGATGATAGCACGCGTTGGTCAAGAAGCTATTGATTTTGAGGCGAATGCCTACATCGAGGGCGTAGGTTTCCAGCCTGTGAGGCTCTCGGACTACAAGGGGAAATGGATTGTCCTATGCTTCTACCCGGGGGACTTTACCTTTGTCTGACCGACGGAACTGGCGGCGGTCGCCGCCCGGTATGAGGAATTGAAGGCGCTAGGAGTAGAAGTGTTGGCAATGAGTACCGATAGCCGCTTTGTCCACAAGATTTGGCAGGAACAAGAGCTGTCCAAGATGGTCAGTGGGGGCGTGCCATTCCCCATGCTCTCGGACGCTGGCGGGAAGATCGGTGCAATCTATGGCGTGTACGACGAAGCTGCGGGCGTGGATATACGAGGCCGCTTCATCATCGATCCCGATTTTGTCATTCGCGCCATGGAGGTCCTCACGCCCGAAGTGGGGCGAAATCCCGATGAGTTGATCAGGCAGATCAAAGCCTTCCAGCATGTGCGCGCTACTGGGGAAGTGACGCCGTCAGCCTGGCAGCCTGGGCAGACCACGCTCAAGCCTGGTCCGGCGTTGGCAGGAAAAGTTTGGCAGGTATGGAAACCCTAAGGGGTTGTGAAGGGGCCCTAACAAGCGGTTTGAGCCGACGCCGTCTTGGGGGGCGCGGCTCAAGCGCTGATCGTTAGGCATCCGATCTCTGGGACGATCGGAGGAGGAAGCGATGCGAAGGGTTGGTGTCTTTATCGATGTGCAGAATCTATATCTCACCACGAAAAACCTCTATCCGGAAAGCAAAGGCAAGCTAAATTTTGCAGTGTTGAAGAAATACCTAGAGGAAGACGATGCGATAGTCACTTTTAGCGCCTTCACAAGCTATGATCCGGAAAATAGAGGGCAACTGGACTTTATCAATTGGTTGGGCCTCAATGGGTACAGGGTGATCTGCAAACCACTCAAAGCACTGCCTGATGGTTCGGTCAAGGCGAGCATGGACGTGGAGATGGCTGTAGAGATACTGATGCAGGCACCATCTTTGGATGAAGTGGTTTTGGTGACAGGGGATGGAGATTTCGCTGTCCTGGTGGATCATTTGTGCGCGATTGGGAAAGTTGTCAGGATTCTCGGCCCAGAGAGGTTGACGTCGCCTGAACTCATCAGGGCCTGTCACAGGTTCGAGAATCTGCACGGTATCAAATGGATCTTGGACGTCGACTGAGCACTGGTAGATTTTGGCTAAGAGAGCATTGGCTAGCAGAGCGAGTGTGCAAGTTGCCGTGTAGTGAGGTAGGGGGAGGAGCAGGTTGCATATCAAGAAACAATCATAGACATGGTTTTTCTCGCGGGGAAGCGGCTGGCCCACCAGGCTTGACTGGGGAAAAGGGGTACACGCGATGTCTCTTTCTGGAAAGAGGCCCCCTTCGGGTGCTAGCCCGCCTAACGGGGAGGGTCGAGCCGACAGCCGTTAGCCCGCTCTATAGTTAGGCGTCAGGCGACCTCAAAGTAACACCTCAGGCGAGGGTGAATTTTCGTAGGAGCATTGCCATGGTAAATTTCTCATTCTGGCAAAAATGGTTGGTGGTTGTCGGTTCGATCATTACGGCTTTTGGGGTCCTGATGGCATTTTCGAGCGGGACATCGCTCTTTGACCTGTTGAATCACCAGATAGACCCCGCCTTCTGGGGTGGGAACGTGATTGATGATGCAACAAGGAAATTTCAACAGTGGATTTATGGAGCGTGGGGGGCGACTATCGCAGGGTGGGGTATTGTTCTGACCTACATTGCACGCTACCCCTTCAGCAAGAAAGAGCGCTGGGCATGGGAGAGTTTGATTTTTGGTGTGTTGATCTGGTTTCTTCTCGAGACTTCGCTATCTCTACTTCATAAAGTGTACTTCAACGCCGCCCTTAACACGGTATTATTCATTTTGGGAATACTCCCGCTGGCATTCACAAGAAAATGGTTTATCCAAGAACAAAAGTAGCGCTTGTAGAAAACCACAGTAAGATCGTCTATGGAGCAAGACCATCGCCATACAAGCGGCCTAACACTGCACGTAGCCCACAGCGGGCTTTACCCGCTGGACGATCTCTCCCCCTATCAAATGAAAAAGCGAAATCTGGGGTTAAGGTAGCCCTTCGGGGGCTTCCGACTGCTCCGCTACAGAGCCCTTTCGGGTGTCCTTCGCTTCGCTCCGCAAGCCCCCTACGGGCATTTATTCGCTCAGGCACTAGTCCTGCAATTAGAAGCAAGCCTCTTTTTTCGGCTTCTGGTTCGCTTGCCCCCCCGCCCCCCTTCAAGGTTTCGCCTTTGGCGATTTCTATCCGCTTTGAGCTTTTCGGATGGCTTTCGCTCCTCAAACGCCTCCGCTCTATTCACTCCGCCCACCTTTTGAGTTCGCAGTCGGGCGGGTTCAGCCTGCTTTGCGGTTTTAAGCTCGTGCCTTTGATGCGCCCGTATCCGTCCGCTCCTCAAAAGGCCCCCTCTTCGGAACATGATCCGAGACGAAACGGACTAGGTGGCCCCATAAAGAGAAAAAGACCCTGCACCTCAAAACTAAATGCAGGGGTTTTGATCCGAAGAGCCCAGCCCGGATCATTGGCTCGGCGAGAACGGGGACGAAGGCACTGCCCCGCCATTGGGGATCCTGAAGCTTACATATTCAGCCACATAAAGGTTGAACCCTGAGAGCGGTTTTCCGCTTGCCGCCTCATTCCAGGCCTCTTTGGTTGCCTGATCCTCTGCCTGCCAGGCCGCTACCGCCGAGGTGAACTAGTCCCTGATTTGAAGCTGATTAGCAGTCCTGGGGGTTCCGCGGATAGCACACTGCCTGTTCCAGTTCGTCCCCTTCCACTTGGCATAGACCATAGTATCCGCAAAGGCGCTATTAGCGCCGATGGACATCAAAGGCGCGGTTACTTTCGCCATCTTCTTCTCACCTCCTCAAATGGCTATGATTGCCTATGTTTCATCTGGGCAAAGATGGATTGCCCCTCTACTAATAGCGGAGGCTGAGGGTATGGAGAAGACACAAAGAAAATTTCCTTTGACTTTTTGAGGCTCTATTTATCCAATTATATCTATATGGCCAAACTGATAAACGCCCTGGCTAAAGCCGGAGGTAAGACGAATAATAGGAAGACGACCATTGAGCTTACCGAGAAGCGGTTTTTTGCCTGAAGGGAGAAAGCCATGGAGCTTCGGAGGCAGAAACGGAATGGCTCCATTGAGTCCATTATCCGGGACCTGATCGAGAAGGACAGACAGGAGTGGACAAAGGAAAAAAGGGAATAGGCGTTGAGAGGTAAACAGCCTATACAAAAGCATGAAGAGCTTGAGGCGATTCAGGAGGAATCTCAGCGCCAAGCACTACCTGATCAGAAGCGGGTCTTCAGCATCTCCGAGAAGATCCGGCGGCGGGTACATAACCTGCCCGATCCCACGCGGCCTCCGCTTGGCTACGATGAGCACAAGGCGTTTGATCGGGTGTTTCCCTATATTCGTCTACCTCGCCTCCATCCACCGAACCACGGCGACACGGTGATCTTCAACGCCCCGGAGCTTCCAGCCAATCAACTGATTCTTCGCGACAACCTGCAAGTCCTGCGCACCCTGCCGCCGGAGTGCATTGACCCCATCTACATCGACCCGCCGTTTTTCTCAGGCCGCACCTACAACGTGATCTGGGGCGACATCAACGAGGTGCGCACCTTCTACGATATCTGGGAAGGGGGCATCGACTCCTACCTCATCTGGCTCAACGCCCGGCTCTGGGAAATCGAGGCGAGTGCTCAAGAAGACCGGCTCCAACTATGTCCACTGCGACTGGCACGCCAGCCACTACATCAAATGCGAGATGGACAGGATTTTTGGGTATGACAATTTTAGGAATGAGATTGTGTGGGCGTATCGGGGCGGTGGAGTACCGGAAAAAGACTTCTCAAGAAAGCGCGATATAATCCTACGGCACTCAGAAAGCGATAGCTATTACTTCGATGTAAATTCTGTAAGAGTATCTTACTCACAAGATAGCGCTGAAAGATTGAGGTATGTTGCCAGGTCATTCAGACGGTCAGGAACTTATGACACCTACCGGCCTCACGAAAAGGGCAAGCATCCTGAGGACTGGTGGGATATACAGCCACTGATGCCGTCCGAAAAGCGCTAGCGGATTGGCTGTCCGACGCAGAAGCCAGAGGAATTGCTTGACCGTATCATCAAAGCCTTCTCCAAGGAAGGCGATGTGGTTGCTGACTTTTTTGTCGGTAGCGGCACAACCTGCGCCGTGGCGATGAAACTCGACCGCCGCTTCATCGGCTGTGACTCTCCCCGCGCGGCCATTGCGGCGGCGCTGGAGAGGCTCGTCAAAATCGGCCAAGCGATGAGCGGGGTCAGAAGCGACAGTTCAACGGGAGGCGCGCCGGCTGAAGAGAAGCTCCAGATGCCCGGCGCGGTTTCGAAGGTGCCGAACATCGAGGTTTCGTACCTGGGCGTCTATCCCTTGGACAGGTTCGAGCACCTATCGCAGGAGGATTTCGTGGACTTTGTCCTCACCTGCTACGGGGCAAGCCGGAATACGGGAGGAGGTGTTGCCCACAGGTTCCGCCCGCCCGGGTAGAGCGAGCCGATCCTGGTGGGTCTTGCTAATTCCGAAGAGTCCATTGATGCGCGCAAGGTTAAGGAGTTCTTTGACGAGATCGAATCGCGCCTTGAGCCGAACAAGCCGATTCGTGCCAAGGTCCTCGGCTGGCGCTTCAGCCGTCAGGTGCAAGAGTATGTGAAGATCCTCCAGAAATATGTGGAAGACGACGGCTCACCTTTGATTGGAATTGAACTGATTCCCCTGCGTTCCACTCACTTCCGGAAGCGGATTCTCCAACGGTATAGGGATATGGAGGATGGCGACTTCTGTTTGCGCTTTCCAGAGCCGCCGGTCATCGGCGATATCCGCGTGAAGAAGGTTGGGCCCCTCGAGTACGAGTTTGAAGCCGTGGATGCTATGTCCACCAACGAGGATGAATGGCTGGTCAACTGCCAGTGGGATTCTGATTATCAAGTAGCTCACTTTGTGGCAGACAGGGATTATATCCTGTCTCGGCAGAGGGTAAAATCCAAGGTGCGGGGCGGGCACTGTCGATCGGTTTGAGGCGATCCTCATCGCTTGGCATAAACTTGACAAGCTTGGGACCTACACCGTCGCCTGCAAGGTGCAGGATAAGCTGGTGGGAGAGACGGTCTTTTCTAAGACGGAGGTAACATGAGGAGTCTGGATGGCTGATCCGATCCGCAAGTTTATCGTTACTCCGCATGCTGTGGACCAGATGAAGCGCCGTGACATTGATGAGACCGTTCTTGAAAGAGTATTATCTGCCCCCGAACGACGCCTGCCGGTGCGACCGGGGAGGGATGTGCTTGAAAGAGTCGTTGATTTCCATGGACGCTCTTACTCGTGCGGGTGATCGTGGATGTGGACCGGATGCCCGTGAAAGTGGTGACCCTGTACTGTACGAGCAAAATTGAGAAATACAGGAGGTAGATGTTATGAAGATAACCTATGATCCAAAGACAGATACGCTGACCGTGATCCTGAAGGATGACGTTCCCGTTAGCGAAAGCGACGAACGGAAGCCGGGCGTGATTCTGGATTATGACGAGGAGGGCAATCTAATTTCTCTGGAGATTCTGGATGCCTCCAAGCGCGTCACAGAGACGCGAAAGATCGAGTTCCAAATGGCTTAGAGGCAGGGGTCTCGGGGGATGCATTAGTTTTTCAAGCCACACGAGGCCAATTTCGGAAAGTGGAGAAAGGGCGGATACATTGGGATACCCGAATACGGCATGACATCTCTCAAGTACCTGCGATCGCCGCGGTTCAAGCCCAAACTGAAACTGTGGAACCAGCGCTAGTGGGAGAAGGTGCAACTTGAGGTGATTGAACGGTGCGTCTATTCGTTTGAAATCCTGGGCGAGAGAGACCTTCTCACCAACGTCGTCACGGGAGGCGGGAAGACGACGGCCCTCGCCGCGATGATCGCGTATCTCATGATCGTGCATGACCAGAGAAGGTTCCTCGTTCTCACGCCCAACACCTTCGTCCCTGAGCCGCTGGTGGACGAGTTCCATCTCGTTTCTGGAAGTTACATCTAAGAGGTCCTCCCCTTCTTTTTCAATTCCTTCGAGTGCTGAAAAGCGGCGCGAGCCTTCACATCATGGAGCCGCCAACAAGCCCGGCCGGCATCCGATCCGGCTCCATTATCCTGGGCAACATTCGCCAGATTTATGAGCGCACCGCCAACTGGAAAGTTCTGATGGAGAATGTCGAGTCGCTCTGCATCTTCAACGACGAGGCCCACGACACCGAGGCGAAGCAATACAACGACCTGATCAACAAGCTAAAGCCCTAAAGATTCTTCCGTCTGGATACCACTGCAGCACCGGATCGGCTGGACGGCCTTCATCCGGACAGCAAGATGATTTCTGTGTACACCATCGCCGAGGCGATGAGGGACAAGATCATCTAGGGGATTGTGGTATTTCACCTCGATGTGAGGAAACTCAAGGGGTCCTTTGCCCTCGGGGAAGTTTGGGCAGAATGCGGCTTGGTGGTGGATCATGGTGTTGGCCTTCAACCTCAACGGGGTGATGAAGGGATTGGTGCTAGGGAGGTCATGGGTGTCAAAGAGGATGAAGGCGATTAGGTATCATTTGATCAGATTGCCTGGGCGGGTGTTGGAGCGTTCTCGCCGGCTGATCATTCGGTTGGGGAGGGGGCATCCTTGCTTTGGGTTGCTTATGGATGCCAGAGCCAGGATCAATGAGCTGGCCTTGGGGCCGTCGGGTTAGAGGCAAGCCGCACTGGGAAGCTAGGGAGCTATTCGGATGGAGGGAGAGGTGCCTCCTCAAAGGGACCCATCTGGGAGCTAAGGGGTAATAGAGGCGGCGAGCTGACGCGGCCAGCAGTGCCTAGGAATCCAAGTTCACCCCCAACCCCCCTGACACCCCTCCCTCTGCAAGGTAGGCGGTGGATTTGGGAGGATATCATAACTTTCATTCGCCTTGTCGCCTGCTTAGAGTGCCTAACGGCAGAGCTAAGGGGTTTGCGCACAGCGGAGCACGGCTTGGCGGAACGCAGCGTGATGCGCAAATCCGCTTGAGCGAGTTACGTGGCGCCGCGCGAATCAGCGCGGGTCGCGCGGCGGCAACGCTCCGGTTCAGCAGCGGCGCGAAGCGCCGTTTGCTGCAAACTTGTTAGACGGAATCGGGACTCACGAGTCGGGTGCGCGTACCCAGGTACACCAGTACGGTTCCCAAGACAAGTCCGATCACGTATCCGTAGGGCAGCCCAACGGCAAGGAGCCCGACCAACACGGTGATCGAAAACTCGGTTCGGGAATGCGCCGTGTCTCGGATGAGCCAGATCAGCGCAAGAGCTTCGAACAGGAGTATGACTCCCAGCATCGGTAACGGGAAGGCCTTCGCTATATGCTCGAACCCACCGCCCAAGAACAGGCCGAGGCCTAGAAACAGGGATCCGTAGATGATGACCGACCCACCAGTTCGTCCGCCGAACGCAAAGTGGCCTGCCATTCCACCGGAGCCGTGGCACGTAGGCACACCTCCGAACCACGGATTTACGAGGTTCATCAGTGCGTATGTCAGGCCGATCTTGCGAATGGTCAAGCGGCGGTCAGGAAAAAGATCCTCGGTGAGCTGTCGAGTCGCAAGAACCGAGTTGCCGAGAGAAAGCGGTATCTGTGGCAGTGCGAGAACTAGAAAGCCAGTCAGGATGTCAGCCGGCTGAGGGAGATGCACCGCAGGCAGGCGGAAGCGAAGACTGCCCAGAAGGCCACCGTCGAGCTTAAAGGTAACTGCATACACCAATCCGAGGACCACCACCGGAAGCGCGGCTGGAAACCGCCGATTGCCGAGCAACAGCACCGTGATCACGAAGGCCCCTGCGGCAAGCGCATACCCGGGCAGCCCGTCTGCCTGCACGAGCTTCAGTGCCACGGAGGCGAGCTGGAGCCCGAGCCCGAGCTGAATGCCGCGCACGACACACTTTGGAACCACGCGCGCCAGCCAATCCAGCAGACCAGTCGTGGCAAGCAGCAACATGACAAGCCCGATCGCGAGCCCGGCGCCGTACAGTGTTGCAGGGGATGCCTGTTGCGCGATCACGATCGCCGCCATCGCCTTGAGCGGCTGGACGGGCATCGGCAACCGATAGACGAGACCCGTAAGAATCTGCATGGCACCGAACATCACGAGGACGCTTGTCCCATCAAGACCGGCCGCGAGCGTCATCCCGATGAGGAGCGGAATGTCCGTCCCCATGTCTCCGAAAGCCCCCGCGAACTCGTTGCGGTCGAATCGAATCTTGACACTCCCGGTCGCGAGCTTCGGCTCGGGTACTGAGGTGGTTGTCGTTGGCTGCAACCCGTGTCTCCTTCTGCCGCCTAACGGCTCGCGCTTCACCTGCGCCGCGAAGCGCAGCGGAGCGGCGTCGGCTGAAAGCGCATGTTGGTCGGGCTTTTTCTCTTTTTTTTGTTACTCACAACAATTTCAAGAAATCATCCACCTCCAGTCGTGCTTGCTTCAAAATATGTACCAATGTAGAGCGTTTGACTGGACGATGGGCAGGTACCGTTATCTTGAGCACCTCGCTCCCTATGCGTTTCTGTAACCGAATGTGACTGCCGCGCTGACGTACCACGGTCCACCCGTCTCTTTGCAAGGCATGAATGATTTGCTGGTACGGCAGACTGGGCACATTCACAATTCAATCTCCCGCACCAGCGCGGTCTCATCCATGACCAGATCATCTTCCACTGGCTCAAGATATAGTTCGATCGCCTCTTGGATATTTCTCAAGGCTTCTTCTACTGTCTCTCCTTCGCTAATACAGCCAGGCAAAGACGGGACGTAAACAGTGTACCCACCTTCGTCGCTTGCCACAAGTACAACTTTGAAGCGCATAATTCCTCTCCTTTCGAACTATCTTCGGAAATTTGAGTATACCAAGAAAAAGAGTATTCTACAAGTTATCAAACATGCCCAGAATATTCCCCATAGAGTGGTTCGTGCAGTGTCGGACACCTTGAGGGTCGAACACCGCCCCGATCAGCAATGCGATGGCGGGAATGAGGCTCAAGCCTAGAAGCACTTGGTTTACCGTTTCGAGAAAAGGGGGAAGAGACATGTTGGCTCCTCTAGGATCAGACAAGTGCGCGAGGCTGTATGGATTGCGATTATGATACTTCGAGATCGGCGCTGTCAGCATCTTTGCACCGACTCGGCGTGTTACCACTTGTCCTTCCAGCCGAACCACCCACGCTCTTGAAGCTTTCCGGTCTCAGGGTCGATGCGTTCGTCGGTATCCTTCCAACCGAACCAGCCCCATTTTTGGATCACCCCGGTCTCCGGGTCGACTCGCGTATCGGTGTCGCGATAACCGAAGAACCCTTTCTCCTGAACGACGCCGGAATCGGGATGGATCCGCGTCTCTGTATCTTTCCAGCCGAAGAACCCCTCCTTTTGGATTGTGCCGCTGTCCGGGTCGACCCGGTGATCGGTATTCCTTCCAACCGAAGAACCCCCACTTCTGCACACGCCCCGTTTCGGGATCAATACGGTACGTCCCGTCATCGTCGATTCCAAGCTTGCGCTTCAGTTCATCCGAGTTCATGAGAACCTCCTTTCTGTGTTGCGCTTGTGGCGCCTAACATATCTTTATACCTATCCTATTCCCATGGGAGATGGTAGATCGGGCGAGGGGGCATGTCAAGAAAAATGACACGGCCTGGGCTGGCAGGGGGGAATTACATGGAGGAGAATAAATCCAGATTTGTTATTAGAAGGAAGCGAGGCCAAACAGGAGATCTGCTATGTTTGGGGGCGTTCAGGGAGTACCTGGCGGAGAAAGCGGTGGTTCGGGAGAGGTACGTTCCATATTTTGTCCGATGGGTCGCCGAGTGTTACGCCTTCCTGGAGCTTCCCCTGGAGAATGGGTTAAGCTCCGACCAAAGGCAAGAGTTCCTGAGGTATCTCTCCAAGAGGCACGAGGACTGACAGGTAAAGCAGGCCGACCACGCGCTGAGGCTTCGGCATCGATCATTGAGCACAGAGAGGACCTACTTGGGCTGGCTTCGGTCGTTCAGGGGTTTCGTCGGGGATAAGGAGCCGGAGAATCTATCGGCGTCCGATATTCGGAACTTCCTGAGCTTCCTCGCCGTGGAAAGGAGGGTCTCCGGTGCTACTCAGAGCCAGGCCCTCAATGCTTTGGTGTTCTTCTACCGCAACGTCCTGGACAAGGACCCAACGGACGAACTCGGCGCTGTGCGGGCCATGCCCGGGCGGCGGTTCCCGGTGGTGCTGCCCCCCGGGAGACTGTCCGCCGCACCACGTCCATCCAGCGGCCCTTCAAAAGGCGTTCAAGAAGGCGCTCTTTGCTGCGGGGATTTCCAAGGAGGCATCGGTGCACACCCTGGGGCACAGCTTCGCAACCCACCTGCTGGAAAACGGCTACGACATCCGAACCATACAGGAACTCCTCGGCCACAGGAACCTCAAGACCACCATGATCTACACCCATGTCGCCCGAAAGAATGTCCTGGGCGTGAGAAGCCCCCTGGATCGATGATGAGATGACCCAGGGTATTGCGAGCAAACCCGGGGTCCAGGGGGGCTTCGGCGCGAAGTGGCTTCCGGCGGTCCGCCGCCAATCGTTCCTCGTACAGCCCTTCTCACCCCACGCCCCTCTGGGCCTTTTGAAAAACGATTTGAATCCAGATTCCCCTTTAACGCTTCGTGAATGTTCAAGGTTCTTTTTGGGGCGGTCTATAGGGCGTAATCCCGGCACCCCGTGCATGGTCATGGAGTGCTGAGTGAGGCTAAGCTACGTTGGGTTTTAGAAGCGCAAGATGGCTTAGAAGAAGGCCTTTGATATGGGTTCAAAAGAGGAGAGGTCGAGCCCCCTCGATCTTGCTCCCTGAGGGGTCCTGTGCTTTCATTATGCTGGGCTGGAACTCCCTTCGATTTCCTCGAGCCTCGTGAGACGAAAGGAATAAAGTGAGCCCCTTCGAAAAAGCTCTCGGTGGATCCTGGAAGAAAGGAGACCGCTTCGGGATTTGCGATGGGCCTTTCGTGCCCAGTGGTCCACTCCTCATGGATGTCTTTGGACGGCTCCTCGAACGCTTCGGGCCCCAGCACTGGTGGCCTGGAGACTCGCCTCTTGAGATCATGGTGGGAGCTGTCCTCACCCAGAACACTGCCTGGCCCAATGTGGAAAAGGCCATAAGGACCCTCAAGGAAAAAGGAGACCTTTCCCTCGGATTCCTCCTCAGCCTTCCCCAGGAGACCATGGCCGAGCTCATCAGGCCGTGCGGTTACTTCCGCATCAAGGCCCGAAGGCTCAAGAACCTCTTGGCCCTGGCTCAGGAGAAAGGTAAAGGAGACTTGGAGGCCTTTCTCTCCCTACCCACTGATGAGCTCAGGAGGGCACTGCTTTCGGTATCAGGGATAGGGCCCGAGACAGCGGACAGCATCCTCCTCTATGCCGCCAAAAGGCCCGTATTCGTCGTCGATGCCTACACAAGGAGGATCCTTTGGCGCCATGGATGGATTTCCCGTGAAGCCAAGTACGAGGAGATACAGGCCCTTTTCATGGAGCGGATCCCCCAAGATTCCTCCCTTTACAACGAGTACCACGCGCTACTTGTGGCCTTGGGGAAAAGGCACTGCAGGCCGAAACCCAAGTGCCTCGGTTGCCCCCTCGAGGATCTACTTCCCCATGAACTTTGACCCAGTGACGACACGAGGATATCTCGCCCCAGTGGTAATGGGTGAAGCCTGGGAAAGCCCTTCAGGGGACAAGAATCCAAGCCAGCCCAAAAGGTGGGTGAGACCGATCAAAAAGGTGTCTCCATTGAGGGGTTAAGGTGCGGACTCCAAGGCCCCAAAGGGCATCTCATTATCTCAGGTCCCTTCATGGGGCTCTTTTGGAGCCCAGGAGTCGCGCTACTGGGTCGTGGAAAGAGCACGGCAGGACCGATACGCATTTTCCGCACACGTGAGTTGTGGGGGGGAGCCCATGGAGGGTGCCTCCTGAGGCCAGATTGAATTTGAGCCTCTCCCAACATGCCCTTCTGTCCAACCCTCCCTCTGTGAGGGCACCCACAGGGCACCTCTTCACGCACTTCAAGCACTTGAAGCCTGCCCTGTGAAGACATGCCTCACCGTTTCCCACAATGGGCCCTTCGCCCAGATCCGCCTCTGTGACCAAGCTTCCCAATCTCCCAGCGCACCCTGATGGGGTTATGAGCTGCGCGTTGTGGCCAAATCTCCCCAAACCGCACAAGAACCCTAGGTGTTTGTGGGACCATCGGCTCCTCAGGCTCTCGGGGTCGAAGTTGTGTGTGGGGGGAGTTGTCTCGCACCTCTCTCCTCGGGCCTCGAGTTTCTGTTTTATCCTCTGGCAGAGGACGGATATGAGTTCGTTTGTCTCCACATATGCCAAACCCCAACTCCTCGAGGGGAGACTCCCAGGCCTGTTCTCCAGAGGAAGGAATCTGGCAAAAGGGACGAAAAAAACTATCACGCTCCTCGCACTTCTGAGAAGTTCCCAAGGGAGGATGTGATCTGGGGCGGCCATCTTCCTCAGCTCCAGAAATCTCGAATCCACAGGGGCCGAGGCCACAATGGGCTCTCTCCACCAAGCCCTGCTCGCCCTCTTATCAGCAAAGGAGCTCACGACTCGAGAGGCGAGATCCCTTATCTCCCCTAGGTCCGTGGATGACATCGCTCACTCTCCTTCACCTTTTTTCAAGGAACAGCCCGAAAGGAACCTCTGAGCTATCAGCCTTGCGATCTCTGGGGCATTGCCCCCTGCCCTATTGTTCACTATCACGAAGGCCCTCACATCCTCCCTTATGCATCGCTCCATGAGCCACACGGTGTCCTCTATCATGCTCGTCTGGAGCATCCCGTCCACGAGGCGATCGAAAGGAAAGGCCTTGGCATAAGCCTCCTCGTAGCGGACCCCTCGGGGAGTCATGAGCCTTACGACCACACTCCTTCCTGGCCTCAGGAACCTTCCACCGGATATTCGGACCTGCTGTCTCAGAGGGGGAAGCCAGGTCCAATGAGAGAGAACCTGCCCCACTCCATATCGCTCCATCACCGAGAAGACCTCCCCGGTGAGATACTCCTTGGTTCTGAGCTCCAAGTGGTACCTCGTATCCGAAGGTACACCTCGGAAGAACTCCTCCAGCCCCTCGGCCAAGCTCTGGGCGGGCAATCTCTGAGAACTGGGTTGATACTCCTGTTCCAGGACTATTGCTGCGAGGTTTTCCCCTAGAACCTTCTTTGCTGGCTCCAGGAAGCGCTCGGTGAACAATTCCCGGTTCAGGTAAGTGGGATTGGGAACAGAGGACCTCTGATTGGTGAGCCTCTGTGCCGTGACAGCTTGTGGAGCCTTGAGGATCACCAGGTCCTCTGGTCCGAGATATTGGGAATACCTCTCCAGGGTCCTGAGCTGAGAGGTGGGGTTGCCCTTCTCGTCCAGGAGGAAACCGTAGAAGGTGAAATCCAGCTCCAGGACCCTGAAATGCTGGAAGTACTCCCTCACGCTGTCAACGGGGAGGACCTCTTCCAAGAATGTGTTCCCCGCAAGCTGTCTCGTCCTCTTTTGAATGCGCCCATGGTAGAGCTCGGGAGTGTAAATCTGGCCCATCCACCCTCTGTACCTGTCACTCGCTGTGCCCAGGAAGATCAAGGGATGGATCTCCCGGAAGAGATAGTCCCTGGGTTCGCGGTCATGAAGCCCATCTGTATGTGCCATCTTCCTCGACCACCATTCCCCGAGCCATGAGCCTCTGGAGGTGCTTCCTCATTATGGCCTTCTCCCCGAAGGCGTAGAAGGCCTCGGGCTTTTTGGGCCTTCCATAGACTATGCAGGCATCCGCTATCTCCTTCATGGTCCTCGGCTTCTCCAAGAGCTCGATTAGCCTCCTCTCCCTCTCCTCTATCACCCCCAGATACCTCTCCCAGAGCTCCCCCGGATCTTCCATGAATAGTCCCCTCTCGTGAGATGCTATCCATGCCTTGGCTGGAATCTCCCTCAGCATCCTCACAGAGCATATGGTCTGGTCTATGCTGGAGAACCTATCCCCATACCACGGGCCGAAAGGCGTGAGGTCATAATCCCCCACGAAGAGGACATCCTCATCCAGGAACTTGAAGGCCAGGTGGCCTGGGGTGTGGCCAGGGGCGTGGATGATCTGAACGGATGTGGTCTTGAGGTCCAAGAGCTCGCCTGGGACTAGAAAACCTTTGGGAACTCTAGGCCTGATATGAAAAACACGGAGGAGGAGATCCTTCCACTCATCCCTGTAATGGGGCTCTTCCATTTGGTACCAGTCTAGGAACCGCTCCAGATCACCGAGTGGAGGAGAGTCGAGCTCGCAAATGTACAGGGGAACATCGTCGAAGAGGTCGAGGTACATCATATGGTCTTCGTGCCAATGGGAAAGCCATACCGCATCCACGCCATCTTTTTCCCTGAGTTCTTCTAGCTTGGCCCTGTCGGACGAGGGATCTATGAGAATCTTAGCCCCTTCTATGTAGATGGAATGACACTGGGGATACCTCCCGCCGTTGAGACCCTGAATCAGCCTTATAGCTCCCAAACGGACCGTCTCCATTGTCCACCTCTCCTAGGGCATGCTCCGAGGCCAGGCACAGGACATCGCTTTCAGGAATCATACCATACAACTGGGCCTGATCCCAAAGGCCATCCAGGTCCTCTCCCTAGGCCCGCCATATAGAAACACCCAATGGCCCCTTGGGCTCGACACAGGGGCTCTGGGTTTGACCTTGCCTTCTGGAAGAAGGCTGGTTTATCATTCCCTGCATGTGGGTTCCCCGGATCTCTTCCGGGAGGCCTGGGAAGACCTTTTCCAAATCGTCCTATGAAGGAGGAGGAGATGAGGAAGCTTGTGGGAGTTCTGCTCGGTTTTCTTGTTTTGGTTTGGGCGAGTGATCCTTGGGCCGCGGATACCATAAAGATAGGGGTTGTGGGGCCCAGGACAGGACCCGCAGCCGCAACAGGGAAGGCCTTCGAGGAGGGCATAGCCCTGGCGCTGGATCATATCAACGCCTCAGGCGGGGTTCTGGGAAAACAGGTGGAAGTTGTATTCGAGGACACGGGTGGAGTTCCTGAGAAGGCAGCATCGGGCTTCGAGAAACTGGTGACCAGGGACCAGGTCCCCATAGTGGTTGGGGAGAGCCACTCTTCCTCTGCCCTGGCCGAAATCGAGGTAGCCAACCGCTACAAGGTCCCGTTCATAATATGCGAGGCCTGGCACGACGACATCACCAAGAAGAACTACAAGTGGGTCTTCAGGGCAGGCCCTGCAAACAGTGGAGTTGTCGACTTCTACATCGCTCCCTTTGTGAAAGACATGGGGTTCAAGAAGGTCGCTATAGTTAGGGAGAACTCCGACTGGGGAGTGGGCATCGCGGAGAGGACCGAGTATAACCTGACCAAGATGAATATCCCCTTTGTAACCTTGAAGGTGGAGAGGGAGGCCAAGGACTTTTACACTGAGCTGACGAAACTCAAGGCCGAGAATCCCGAAATCATCTTGGCTTACATTTATGGAACCGGGCTTCACTTCTTCCTGGCCCAAGCCCACGAGGTGGGACTCGCCCCCAAGGCCCTGGTGCTGGATGGAGCGGGACCTCCAAGTCTGTGGGAGAGCTTCTGGAAGAATGTGGGAGATGCTGGCGAGCTCGAGCTCTTCATTTCGAGCATGCACCAAGATGTCCATCTCACACCCACAAGCAGAAAATTCTGGGATGACTACAAGAAGAAATTCGGCAAGGATCCATCGGATTACAAGACTCGCTCCATATACAATGTTCTCCTCATAGCGGCAGATGCCATAAACAGGGCCAAGTCCACTAACAACGAGGCCATAGTGGATGCCCTGGAGAAGACCGAACTCGAGGTCACAACCGGTGTTGTGAAGTTCGGGCTCAATCCGGGCAGTTACGAATACCATCAGTGGATGCCGCCAATGCTGGTGGTGCAGTGGCAAAACAAGAAGCAGGTTGTCGTGTACCCCAAGGAAGCGGCAACAGGGGTCCTCGTGAGGGCCAAGTGATCCTTGGGTCCAGATCCGTGTGAGAAGCTGGAGGACCGAGCTCCGGGGACTCCAACGATCCCCCGATGAAAGATCGGGGTCAGAGCCATTTTGGAGGGCCTGAAAGGGGGCGCAAGGCGAAAGACCTTGCGCCCTCGTCTCATAGTTCGGGAAAGAAACCATGTCCGAGTTTCTCATGTTCCTCACCAATGGTCTGGTGATGGGTGGGATAAACGCCATCTCTGCCCTGGGCGTATCCCTGGTTGTCGGGATAATGAGGGTCATAAACTTCGCCCATGGAGAGATGTACATCTTCGGTGGCTACCTCAGTTATCAGTTGGCAGTGGGGGCGGGAATCCCCCCGGTCCTCTCCATGTTATGCTCGGTAGCTGCCGTCTTCCTCGGGGGATTGGCCATAGAGAAGTGGCTCATAAGGCCAACTTATGGGGACGAGATGTACTCCCTGATAATCACCTTCATCCTTTCCATAATCCTTCAGAATGCAGCCCTCCTGATCTTCGGCCCATATCCAGTGAAGCCCCCATCCCTTGTTTTCGGTGCCACGAACATCTTCGGGCTTTTCCATTACGGCAATCAGAGGCTCCTCTCCCTGGCACTCGCCGCGGGGATAATAGGGGCCATCATGTACCTTGTGAGGAGGACCTGGTTCGGCAAGAGCGTTAGGGCCATCTCACAGGACAGGGAGATGGCAGCCATGTTAGGTGTGGACCATCTCAAGGTCAACATGATCTCTTTTGGCCTCGGGTGCGCATTGGCTGCCTCGGCTGGGGCCATAATTGCCCCCATCTTCCCAGTGACTCCCTCTGGAAGTGGAGCCGTGAGCCTCACGGCCTTCGTTGTCGTGGTCCTGGGAGGGATGGGATCCCTCAAGGGCTGCATCGTAGGCGGGGTGATCTTGGGAGTGTTGGAGAATCTGGGAGCAGCATACATTTCCACTGACTACAGGCACATCTTCGGGTTCATAATCCTCATAGGAGTCCTGGTCTTGAGACCATGGGGCCTTTTCGGGAAAAGGATATGAAGAGAGCGGGCTTGGCAGGAGTCTTCCTTATTGCCATCTTGGTGCCTTTCTTCCTGAACCAGTATTGGCTCCATGTGGCAATAATATCGCTTTTCTACGTGATGATGGCCTCTTCGTGGAACTTGATTGCTGGCTACACAGGCCAGGTGTCCTTCGCCCATGCGGCCTTCGCTGGGGTCGGGGCTTACACCTCGGGGATGCTAGCCCTCTATGGTGGAGTTCACCCAGCCCTTGGGATTATTGCCGGAACCCTCCTCGCTGGGGTCTTGGGCCTCGGACTTGGGGGGCTGTGCATCCGGATGGGAGGCATATATCTGTCTCTCACTACTTTGGGTTTTTCGGAAATCCTCAGGATAATCATCACCAACGAGGAGCAATGGACCAGGGGCACCATGGGACTTCAGATCCCAGGTGTGTTCTCGGTATACTCCAAGACCCATTACTACTTTCTCTTCCTGGCGGTGACACTGGCCTTCTTGGTCCTCATGAGAAGGCTTCTCAACTCCGATACCGGACTGGCCTTCAGGGCCGTTCTCAATGACGAACTCGCAGCCTCCACCTCGGGGATCGATACGGTGAGGGTGAGATTGATGGCCTTCACCTCCTCGAGTGCCATGGCAGGATTGGCAGGGGGGTTGTACGGCCACTATCTCATGCTCATAACTCCGGATATTCCCTCCTTGGGCCAGATGTTCCTGGTCCTGGCCATGGCTGTCATAGGAGGGATGGGGAGCTTCGCAGGTCCCATAATAGGAGCCATTGCCCTGGAATTTCTCTCGGAATACATCCGCATCTACGGGGAATACCATCTCCTGCTCTTTGGACTAGTGGCCCTTGTCATAGCCAGGTTCGCACCCTCGGGGATGGTCGGGCTGTGGGAGAAGATTTGGAGGAGAAGGTGAAGCCGGTCTTGGAAGGAAGGGATGTGAGCAGGTCTTTCGGAGGTCTCATGGCCCTCCACAGGGTTAGCTTCCAGCTCTTCGAGGGAGAAATCGTGGGATTGATCGGCCCCAACGGATCGGGGAAGACTACACTTTTCAACGCCATAACAGGGGTCTTCCCTCCGCAGGAGGGAGAGATCCTTCTGGATGGCAAGCCCATATCCAGACTCAAACCTTTTCAGATTTGCAGGATGGGGATAGGGAGGACCTTTCAGATCGTAAGGCCCTTTCTCAAGATGACATGCCTGGAAAACGTGCTTGTGGGGATAGTGGGGAAGGATGAGAAGGGGACTTCCAGGGAGGAGAGAGTGGAGCAAGCCCTTTCGGAGTTGGAGTTCGTGGGGCTGGGAGGCCAAAGCCACAGGCTCGCTGGGAGTCTCACCTTGCTCCAGAAGAAGATGTTGGAGCTGGCAAGGGCCCTCGCAACGAGGCCGAGGGTTCTCCTTCTGGACGAGGTTTTGGCCGGTTTGAACCCATCCGAGATCCTCCAAGCCCTGGACATGATTGAGGCCATAAGGGTCAAAAGAAAGGTCACCATATTCTGGGTGGAGCACGTGATGGGCGCCATCATGACCGCCTGCCAGAGGATAATAGTGCTCGATCAAGGAAGGAAGATCGCTGAGGGGCCTCCCGATGAGGTGAGATCCAATCCCAGGGTGATAGAGGCGTATCTGGGAGGGGCAGATGCTTGAGGTCAGGGATGTGGATGTCTTCAGGGGGGAGGCCCAGGTGCTCTGGAAGGTGAGCATGGAGGTGATGCGTGGAGAGATAGTGACGGTGCTCGGAGCCAACGGAGCTGGCAAGACCACTCTTTTCGAGACCATCTTGGGGCTCCACCATCCCGAGGGAGGGAAGATCCAATTTCTGGGTCAGGATATAACCCGAGAGCCCACCTATCGCATAGTGCGCATGGGAATGGCTTGCGTTCCCGAAGGGAGGAGAATCTTCCCCGAGATGACGGTCCAGGAGAACTTGGAGATGGGGGCGTACGCCCCCGCTGCGAGAAGGGCCATGAGGGAGAGTATGGATTGGGTCATGGACCTATTCCCCGTCCTCAGGGAGAGAAAGCACCAGGTGGCTGGCACAATGAGCGGAGGCCAGCAGCAGATGCTGGCCATAGGAAGGGCCCTCATGTCCAGGCCTTCCATGCTCCTCGTGGACGAGCTATCCTTGGGGCTAGCCCCAGTTGTGACAAACGAGATCTACTCCGCCATCAGGAAATTGAACTCCCAGGGGATGACAGTCCTTCTCATAGAGCAAAATGCCGCAAGGACCCTGAGGAACAGCCACAGGGGATATGTTCTCGAGACAGGGAGGATAGTGCTCCAAGGACCCTCGACGGATCTCCTCCACAACGATCACGTCAAAAAGGCGTACCTAGGAGGATGAGGGAGCGATCAACCGATGATCCTCATCATGAGCTTGCCAACTCCCTGTTCCACCATGTCGAGCTTCTTCGCCAGACCATAGGAGAGGTCCACATCCCTTCCCTCTATGTACGGACCCCGGTCCGTCACCACTGCCACGACCCTCTGACCATTGCGGGGATTTCTGAGCTCCACTTTGGTGCCCAGAGGAAGTTCCTTGTGGGCTATGGTTGGGGCGTACATATTGAAGGGCCTTCCGTTGGCCATGGGCTTCCCATGATGCTCCTGACCATACCAGCTAGCCACAACAGGCCTCTCGGAGGAGGGATACGTGGGCCGGGTGACCTTCAGGACTTGACCAGCCCGAAAGAGCCTGGGATTGGAGATCCGGTTCTCCTTGGCCAAACCACTGGGATCCACATGAAATCTGTTCACAGCCAGGTCCCAAATCGTGTCCCCTGGCCTCGTCCTGGAATGAACTGTTTTTGGCCTAGGGGAAGGCTTTCCCGCGCTCGCTAGCGCCCCATGGGATCCCCGAAGCTCTGGGGCTGGAGCTCCTGAAACGGATTCCTTTTCCCTGGACCTCGTTTCCGATGATTGGGAAGCTTTCGCCTCTTCCAGAATGGAGGAGAAAGCTGGCATCTTCCTTATGACAGGGCCTGCTGGATTCGAGGCTGCTTGGGCCGCCAAGGCCTGGGCTTTGCCTGGAAGGACGAATCTCCTGAACTGCTCTGATAGACTCCCCATGACCCTGTGGAAGGAAAGGGGCAGGGCCTTTCTCAGAATTGGGGGTACCATATCTCCCTCCTTCTGCTCGTCTTGGGACTGTGGGTCGTGAACCTCGCTATGGCCAGATCAGCCAAGAGGCTACCTATGGTCTCTATGGTCTTGCGAAACGGAGTGTTCCTCACAGTGGCCCACCTGGGATCCGATGAGTATCGCTCTGGAAGGGTGAGATTGTAGACAATGGGAGGTATCACCTCACCCTCTTCCAGTTTGTAGGCGTGGACTCGCATCCAGGCATCTCCTCCAGGGAGACAATCGGTCACGTAATCTATGAGCACCTGTCCATTGTCGAAGATTTCCGTCACTATCTTGTCACCTCCTGGGAGGCTTCCCAGTGTGGCATCGGGGATGACCTCCACGAGATTCCATATCCCGAGGATGGCATCGTCCACCATGTTCAGGGAAGAATTGGGGATACCGAAAACAATGTCATCGAGGATCGCCTCTCCGAAGATCTTCTTCCCTGCGAAGGACAGCCTCTCCATCAAACCCTTGGGCTCTGGCTCTCCATCTGGCCTGAAAAATCCCAGACTCAGCCCCGAGGCCAGGTCCTTGAAGAACTCGAGCACATTGCCCAGAAGACCCCTTCTCTGACCTGTCAGGATCTTTCCTTCCTCGTCCACATACTTGAAGGTGGACCCAGTGAAGAGGTCCTTGAAGAAATTGGCGAGATTGGCCATGGCATCCTTGATATCCTTTGCCAATCTCTCGAAAAAGGACCCCTGAGATTCAGGGCTGTGGAGGGGATTCTCGGAATGGAAGTCCACTCGGTCTCCACCTGGGTGAGAGAGGAGCTGGTCCTCCCTGTACATTCTTATCTGCTCGGCTAGACTTCTTGCCTGGGGCTTTAGGTCGATTCCGTTGGACCCGTAAGGCGCAGGCTTGAACCAGGAGACAGAGGGCTCTCCCTCGGGGATGGTCTCAGTCTTGGCTGCAATATGTTCCAGCTCCCGGGCAAATTCTTCCCCTCCCCTTGGGGCTTTGACCCCCTGGGGCATCTGGAGTAGTTGAAGCTCCTGTACTGGGTAAGGACCTTCCATGGAAGCAGTTCCCTTGGTCCCCCATTCCCTGTAGCAGGTCTCTTCCTCCAATCGGGATGGAGGACCGAGATGTCACTTCTCGAATCAGGGAAAAGCAATTTCGATGCCAAAAATTGGGATCCCACAGGAGCCTTCTCCCCTCTCCAAGGCCAGGCCTCTTTTCGCCACACTCCCCATACCTCATCCACCCACACCTTCGCCATCCTCCGACCCTATTCAGGGAGACCACCTGTATCCACCCTTTTCGGGGATCCTCTTTCCTCCAGGGCTTGCCTCAAGGTCTCGCTCAATTGCTCGACCCTAAAGGGTTTCTGGAGAACGAGCTTTATGCCTTCCTTCAAGGCCTCTCTGGCCTCCTGGGATTGGGGGAGACCTGTCATGAGAACTGTGCTCATAGGCCCCCTGAGCTCCTTCAGCCTCCTGTATGTCTCGAGGCCGTCCATGCCGGGCATACCGAGATCTAGCAAGATCAAGTCGATCTCCTCCTGGCCCTGGGCAATGATCTCTAGGGCCTCCCTTCCACTAGAGGCCACGAGGACCTTGTACCCCAAGGCCTCGAGGAGAAGCCTAGTGGATGATCTCATGGCGTCTTCGTCCTCGACCAAGAGGATCCTCTCCCCTTTTCCAGACGATATCTTTGCCTCCCTTGGGGGCGTCTCCCCAGTTCCCTCCACCATGGGCAGGTAGACCCTGAATGTGGTTCCGGCCCCGGGTGTGCTCTCCACGTCGATGAAGCCTCCGTGCCTTTTCACTATCGCATAGCAAATGCTCAGGCCGAGGCCGCTCCTTTCCCTCTCATCCTTGGTGGTGAAGAATGGATCGAATATCCTGTGCCTCACCTCAGGAGGTATGCCGACCCCAGTGTCCGACACGGATATGACAGCGTAAGTGCCAGCCTGCCACTTCTGCAGGCCCCAGGAGGTCGGATCCTCTATCCTCTGGCTTTCCATCCTTATTCGGATCTCCCCTCCTTGGGGCATCGCATCTGCGGCGTTGATGCAGAGGTTCATTATCACTTGCTGAATCTGGGCAGCATCCATGCGAAAAGGGGGAAGGTCTCTCTCCTCGAGGATCACCTTGACCCTCTTGGGAAGGCTGTGGCGAAGCATTTTGACAACGGGTCTTATCACCTTTGCGAGCTCCTCCTCTCTGGGCTCTTTCGCCTCCTCCATCTTGGATGCGATGAGAATCTGCCTGACAAGATCGCTTCCCCTTTCCACGAGCGCCTGGATCTCCCCTAGGAGATCCATGGTCTCGCTTCCTGGGGAGAGGTGGGCCCTGAGGAGGGTGACATAGTTGGCCATCGCCCCGAGGAGATTGTTGAAATCGTGCGCAATTCCCGCAGCTAGCTGGCCTATTGCTTCCATCTTCTGCACCTGCCTGAGCCTCTCCTCAAGGAGTGCCCTTTGGGACACATCCCTCAAGAGAAGGATGAGATCCGCGGCCTCGATCCCATGGATCAGGCATGCCTCGAGTTCCACTTGGATCACATTGCCCCCTGAAGTGCAGAGCCTCAAGAGATGCCCACTTTTCTGCCTGGCTCCCTCGTAGCGCCTCCTGAGCATTGCCTTGAAGGAGCCCTTGTCTTCTGGGCAGAACCAATCCACCGGGTCAACACCCAGGATCTCCTCCCTCGAAACTCCAACCAGTGAACAAAGAGCGGGGTTAGCGTACACGACCTTCCCAGCCCAGAGGACGGCAACTCCTGTGAGAAGCCCTCCCAAAAGGGGCTCCAGTCTTTCCATGATGGTCATCTCTACCCCCCCTTTTTGGCCTGGAGTTACAACCCCCAAAGGAAATCATCCAAGTTGATGGGTCACCCGCTGCCACGGTCCTCGACGGATGTTTCGGACCCCTGCCCCAAGATATCCCAAGCTAGAGGCATCTCCAAGCCTCTGAAAGGCCTCGGCGATCCTCCCTTGCCTTCCCAAGGTTGATCCTGGAAGGCTTCTAGTCTAGCATGAATGAGTTGAAGATTTTAAGGAAAACACTGTGGGCTGAGGGATGGTCTTGGACCGACTGGGAAAGGGGAAGGGCTACTGGGTCTTCGCAAGGTTCATTCCCCTTCTTGTATTACTTGTAGGATGGGGATGCAGCTCCGAGAGCGAGAACCCTCCTCTTTTATCCCACCCTCTGGGAAAGGTGGAGAAGGTCGAGGGCGATGTGCAGCTTTTCAAACCAGGGGCCCGAGGAGGAGTGCGCATCCACCTGGGGGATTCCCTTTCAGAAGGGGATGTGCTCAGCACCGAGGGTGGTGGCATGGCCGTTGTCCGATTGGGTGAGGTCGCTGAATTTTCCATAAGGAGTGGTTCCAGAACATGGATTAACCCAAGGATCCTGGGCGAAAAAGAGAATCCGTCCATGGTCTTGCAGAGGGGGAGGCTCTCGGTACGCTCTTTGGAGGCATCCCAATTGGGAAGCCCCCTTCTGGAGACAGCCATGCTGAGGGTGGAGGCCAAGGGGACGGATTTCGAGGTTGCAGTTGCCGAGGATTTGGGCGTCCTCCTCTGCGTCTACAAGGGGAGGGTTGAGATGGCTGGGACTTTGGAGCCCATGGTGGTCCCTGAGAAGCATGAAGCCGAGGTGGATTTTCTGGATGGGGCCTCCGGGATGAGAAAGCTCAAAGAGAGGACAGAGGCCGACTGGGCAGCTTGGATGGCGGCCAGATTCAGGAACATGTCAGGGAGATTTCCAGAGCTCGCCACGAGAATGGACAGATGCCTCAGGGAGACAGGGACGAGGAGGCTAGAGACGAGAAAGCTCCTGGACGAGAAGGCCCAGGAGCTCCAGAGGATGGCTCAAGGGATCGCCCAGCAGGGAAACACCAAGGGGACCCCATCGGGGTCCACAGGGGAGAGCGCCTTGGATGTGGCGAGGTCCCAGGCAAGACTCATCTTGGAGACCAGGCACCTGGAAAACAGGACCGAGATTCTCCTGGGTGAGGCTGACAGATTGCGGAAAAGAGGTCAGGCCATGAAAAAAGAGCTGGGAGAGAGATTTTCCCCTGCGGATGATCTTCTCAGGCTCATCATCGATGGGGGCAAGGTCTTGAGGGGCTCCATCTCGGAAGAGAGGCAGAAGCTTCTGGAGCATTCCCAGAAGTGGAGGGAGAATCTCGCCATGGCAGGCCTCCTTTCTGTTGCGAGCCTGGAGATTCCAAAGGAAACAAAGCCCGAACCAGCCCAGGCCTCAAAACCCAAGACCTCACCTCCTCAAGCAAAGGCTTCCCCAAAGCCAGGCCAAGAGGAGAAGAAGGCCAGGCTTTCAGCACCCAAGGCATCCAAGCCCTCACAGGGCGTATCCAGAGCTCAGCCATCAGCGAAGGGAAAGTTGGAACAGAGAGGAAAGGAAAAAGACGTGAAGACGCAACCCGAGAAAAAGCCTGGATCTCCATCTCGAGGTTCTTCTCCGAAGACCAAGCAGGACACGAGGGCTCAAAGGGGCTCGAAAAAACAGTGATGCTCGACGGGAGGGGGAAAAAAGGGGGCATAGATGGGAAGGGACATTGTCACGGTGGAACAGCACATACTCCAGGGACAGAGGGAGTGGGGAGGCAGGGGAGATTTCTCAGCCATCCTTCACCAGATAATCCTGGCCGCGAAGATAGTCTCCAGGGAGGTCACCAAGGCTGGCCTACTGGATATCCTGGGGCCTACGGGCCACGTGAACGTGACAGGGGATGAGGTCCAGAAGCTGGATGTCTTCGCCAATAGGACTTTCATCCAGGCCATGAGTTACATAGGAAAGATCTGCGTCATGGCCACAGAAGAAGAGGAGGGACTCGTTCACATCCCAGAACACTATCCAGTTGGGGAGTACGCCATTCTCTTCGACCCACTGGATGGATCCTCCAACATAGATGCCAACGTGTCCATAGGGACAATCTTCTCCATCTTCAAGAGGGTGAGCCCGAGCGGCACCCCAGGAACCATAGACGATCTCCTCCAGCCAGGGATAAGGCAGGTGGCATCTGGATACGTGGTCTATGGTTCTTCCACCATGCTCGTGTACACGACGGGAAGGGGGGTAAACGGCTTTACCCTGGATCCGAGCGTGGGTGAATTCTTTCTCTCTCATCCCAATATAAGGATACCCGAGGTGGGGGGGATATACAGCGTCAACGAATCGAGATATCCCCTGTGGAAGCCAGGGACGCGCAAGTACATCGATTACCTGAAGGAGCATGACCCCGAGACCGCAAGACCTAAGACCTCGAGGTACATAGGCTCACTCGTTGCGGATTTTCACAGAAATCTCCTGAAGGGTGGAATATTCCTCTATCCCGAGGACAGGAAGAACCCCAATGGCAAGCTCAGGCTCCTGTACGAGGCAAACCCCCTTGCCTTTGTGGTGGAGCAGGCAGGAGGACTCGCAACTACTGGTTACGAGAGGATCTTGGAGATCCAACCAAAGGAGCTTCACCAGAGGGTCCCCCTAATCCTGGGCTCAAGGAAGGATGTGGAGACCTACATCTCGTTTGCCAGGGAAAATCTCGAGGAGCCCTCCC
>Ga0315298_1003301_pt1 | contig 25986 bp, 20 predicted proteins | sample WHS_1_MG_FD_203077 | JGI IMG/M metagenome (GOLD analysis project Ga0315298, IMG submission 203077) | Extremophilic microbial mat communities from Washburn Hot Springs, YNP, Wyoming, USA - WHS_1_MG | ecosystem: Environmental > Aquatic > Thermal springs > Hot (42-90C) | place: USA: Wyoming... | reverse complement strand
TTCTCTTGGCCCAGCGTTTCATGAACTCCACGATCGCATCGCGCACATCGTGCTCGACCCATTTGCGTTTCAGGTCTCCCCAAGACTTTCTTTAGCATGATGTGCTCGGTCATAAGCTCCGCCAGCACTTCATCTTTGCGCTGGAGTTTTGCCTCCAGTTGTTCAAGCTTCTTTTGCTCGACAGAAACTCGGGAGCGGGACCACTGCCGTTCAAAGGCGGCTGTTCCGTTTCTCGAAAAAGCTTTTCTGCCAGGCGTACAAGAGCGTGAGATGAATCTGATGCTTCTCGCACAACTGCAAGATGGGCACTTTGTCTATGAGATGCTCCCGGAGGATTTGAACTTTCTCCTCACTGGAGAACTTTCGTCTCGGCTTTTCCATACTTCGGGTCCTTTCCTTGGGTCCCGACTATGTAACTCAAATCGCCTCTTTTTCCAATTCCAACAGAAGCAGCACACACACGACAAACGCCTACCTCTACTGTAGTGAGTAATGCGACGCGGACTTAAGCCTATACTTCCAGCGTGCGCGGTACCTGAACCCCGGCACCGGGCGGTTCTGGACAATGGATGCATACCAAGGTTTTGGCTTAGACCCTTCCAGCCTGCACAAATATCTGTACTGTGCAAACAACCCCGTTAATGCTTACGATCCAACCGGCCACTGGCCAGTCTTAGAAAAAGCTGAAAGCGTTCAGATTTGGACAATCTATCTTGTTTCAAGAATCGCGCCTTCTCTGACAGGGGTAGCCTTACAAGTGGCTCCGGCATTTTCACGGGCTGTTGTTTGCGGTGTCATGGCACTAGGTGTGATTGCCTTCATAGATGATCCGGAAGAATTTACAGCAACTGCGGCGTCCTTCCCCGGAGGTTTGGCTGCTGTTGCTGAAGAGTATGTTTCTGTCGCATTCAGAGCAGCACGTTCGTTTAGAGCCAGCACAGGCTGGCTTAGACTTAACCGAAGTTTTACTGGAAAAGCTGTAACACTTACCGCTCAAGTCAATGGTGGGCCATAGAATGTTTTTCGTTGGCCCGGCATATCCAGTTTGGATCTACGCCGCCAGCCAAGCTTACTGCAAGAGTTCGGTACTTGGACACTGGTGGTACAGTGCTGGCAGAGTGTGCCGAGGTAAGCGGCGAGCAAACTGCTGAGCAGCTTGCTTTGTGGTGGCCAAAGTGGGCCTTATCTTCCCACACAGAAGCCAAAGCATTTGCCCGAGTGTTTCTGAAAGAGGGCTACACATTAGAAATCGAAGGATTCAGAAACCCTCGCAACAACTGCAAGGGAATCATGCGGTCTAGGTCAGCTGGTGGCACCACAATTCAGTATTGTGTGGAAGGCGGTGAAACGAAGGTTTATGAATAAGCCCTGTAGAATTGTGACAATTACATGATCAAATTAATTCTCAGGTTCATAAGGGTACTGCGCAGTAAACCGATCGGCTATTGGCTCGGCAGAGTAAGTCCGAATGAATATCGGTTATCAGAAGGCAAGGTAGTTCAGGTATTGTCAACCGGTGATAGTCGGGTCGTCTTTAGTGTAAATGAAATGGAATATTGGTCTGATGACCGTCGGTTAAAAACGGTGACAATTGGTCTCAAAAACGGAAAAGTTTTGATCATCGGCGATAGGTCTGGGAAACTGGCTTCTGGTTTGACCGATAGCTTGACGACATCCCGAAAGCGTGACTGACAATTGCGCCCCTGCGGCAAGCACTCGTCGAACCTGCTTGATCAGGCTATTTGCTGGTTCATAGCCACACAAGATGAGCGTAGGAACATGACTTGGCACGGTTATGATCCAAACTGCGGCTGCAGCGGGCAGAAGACGTTCATCACTAACGCACTTGGGCAGGTCTCACACCGTAGTTACAACCGCAACGGTAACGAGGTGTCCGTGAGGGTTGGGTTGGGCTGAGATGATAGTCGTAGCTCGCCCTTGACAAACACATTCCACAGTTGAGTTGCGGCCGTGAGACAGCACGATCCGGATCGTGTAGCAGAACGCACATATTAAGCCGGCTGCTGAAAGCGGTATTGGGTCGCCAACTGCCAACTTTTGTTATGGCACTCAAGGTGGTATTCGCCCCCACACCACCCAGCTCAGGCGCAGGGCAAGGTTGCGCCCGATACATTGAAAGACTTCGGTTGTGAGCGAAAGTACAACGCATGGGACAATTTTGTGCTGCAACTCGTGGCAAGCCGCGCTGCGGGTCTGCCAGGCTGCGGCTGTTGCTGCAGTGCACATTAGAAATTTTAGTTCTTGCATAGTTGCAAGGCTAAAAATAGCGTGTCAAGTATGGCAACCAAACCGGTTGACGGGAATATAAGCCGTAAAATAGCCGAGCTGGCCAAAAAGGTGTTGGATGGTGGGCTACTCACGCGCGCGGAAGGCAGATGGTTATTTGCTCTTGAGCCGAGTGTTGCGATTCACGAGCTGCTTTACTGGGCAAATCGGATTCGCGCTCGGTACAAGGGCGACAACGTTAGGCTTTGTTCGGTTGTGAACATTAAGGCAGGCGGCTGTCCGGAGGATTGCAAATTTTGCGCGCAATCGGCTCACTATAAAACGCCATCACCAAGGTACGGTTTGATTGATGAATCCGCTTTGTTAAAGGCTGCCGCTCAAGTGCGGTCGAACAACGTCCACGCACTTGGTCTGGTCGCGGCCTGGCCGGAGGTCAAGGAAGGACCATTGCTGGACAAGTTATGCGAAAAATTCAGAGTTTTGACACAGGAGGGTAAAGTCGAAGCCCATGCATCACTTGGGATGATCAAAAGTCAAAATGTGGCCGACAGGCTCAGGGAGGCTGGTGTCACGTGTTACAACCACAATCTCGAAACATCGCGTTCTTTCTTTCCGCGAATCTGCACCACGCACAGTTACGCTGACAGGGTTGAGACAATCAGGCACCTTAAAGCTGCAGGTATTGCAGTCTGCTCGGGTTGCATTATCGGGTTAGGTGAAACGGTGGCAGACAGGTACGAGCTTGCGTTTGCTTTGCGGGAGGTTGGGGCCGATGTGGTACCGATAAACATACTGAACCCGATTCCGGGCACACCACTCGAAAAAGCCAAACCGCCGGCACCGCTTGAGGTTTTGCATACGATAGCGTGTTTCAGATTCGTGCTGCCGAACCAGGAGATCACTGTTGCTGGCGGGCGCGGTGTCAATTTGCGCGACGTTCAATCATGGATTTTCATGGCCGGCGCAAGCGGGTTGATGGTAGGCAATTACCTTACCACCCCGAACCGCCCCATCGAACAGGATATCCAGATGCTAAAAGACCTCGGGCTGACTCCGGTCTAAATTGGTGTGCGTGAACCGGCTGACAACGGGAACCGGCGGTGTGCATGCCCCCATACCCGATTGCAGACCTGCATTCTGCTTGAGGCGATTATGCAGGCACGATTTCACGTTGTTTCATCCATCCGGCGCCAAGTTTTGCAAGTGTCTCACCTTTCATAACGCGCTCGGCCAATGGGAAAACGACACGTTCCTCGTGATCCAGGTGATTTCGCGATGCGAGCAACGCTGTATTCAACAAGCGCCGCGCCTCGCGTAATCCGCGTGCCCGCCCGACAGCCACCAAACACGCATCAATTTCGTGATGTTCAAGCTCGAAAGTGTCGCGCTGGCCGATTTGCTCGAGGCAATGTGCTAGGGGGCCAAAAAGAAGTTCTTCCTCGGCCTTTGCATGACCGAGAAGCACTCCTTCCATCAACGCAGCGAGCAATTTTACTTCGCCAACGGTTTGTAGTGTAGGCAACACACGTTCGATGTAATCGAACATGTTATGCAACACTACATGCTCTGCCAGCAGTGCCTCGGTAATCTTCATAACACGATTTGATTAAGTTTCCGCATCGCAAATAACGCGTCGGCCGGCTTTTGACCAGCTAATTCGATGCCATCGCAAGAAAGCCGTTCATTCCCGGCTAGTTTTGGCTGGCTTACGCTGCTGAGCGAGATGCAACAGGGCAGCCAAAGAACCGTGCGCTACAAAAGCCCCGTGAATTATCTGGTCTAGCTGCCGGCAAAAGTGCGTCTAGCCCGGCCCGGTACAGTCACCAAGAACTGACCAAAGAACATCAAAATACGGTGTCAAAATCTCACGCGCTTATGCACGTACAACCGGCGCAAAAGACGGTCTGCGGATTGGTCCTTGTGCAGTGCGCTAGGCCATACTGTGCCAAAGTGTGCCACGCCCAACATATTTGGCAAGCCGCGCCGCCGCGCCCCAATCTATGGTGTTAATGGGCTGTTTTTGTTGCAAATAAGGGTTGTGTAAAAAGGCGGTTTGAGGTAATTTTTTGAGGGTTTAAAACTGACTGAACCGATTGGCTTTGACGGGATTTATGACGGCTGAAAAAGACAAAAGACAGCCCGATCCAACTGAAAAATACGACGCCTCGAAGATAGACAAGCTCGAAGGTTTGGAGGCCGTGCGTAAGCGGCCCGGTATGTACATAGGCGACCCTGACGAGCGCGGCCTGCATCACACCGTGTTTGAGGTGCTCGATAACTCGATTGACGAACATTTGGCCGGGCACTGCGACAAAATCGAGGTAACGATTCACGTTGATGGCTCGGTATCAATAAAGGACAACGGGCGCGGCATACCGGTTGACATGCATCCGAAATGGAAGATGCCGGCGGTCGAGCTTGTACTGACGAACCTGCACGCTGGCGGCAAATTCGGCCAAGGCGCATACAAGTATTCGGGTGGCCTGCACGGTGTAGGCGCAAAATGCGTCAATGCACTGTCGGAATGGTTTAGGGTCGAGGTGTACCGGGACGGCAACGTGTATTCGATGGAGTTTTCGCGGGGCAAGACAACGCAGAAGCTCAAGGTTATAGGCAAAACAAAACAGACCGGCACACTCATCACATTCAAACCTGACCCAGAGATTTTCAAAATCACAACCGAGTTCAAGTTTGATATACTGGCGAACCGGTTGCGCGAGCTTGCGTTTCTTAATCCGGGGCTTGAGATCACACTTACGGACGAACGCGATGAAGACCGGACCGAACGGTTTTACTACCGGGACGGCATCGAACAGTTTGTCCGGCAGCTCGGTCGGAACAAAGAGCTGTTGCACCCGAAACCGATTGTGTTAACTGGCAAACGCACAGTTACGATCGAAAACAAGGAAGAGGAAGTGTTTGTTGACTGCGTGCTGCAATACAACGACGGGTACAGTGACCAGATACTGTGCTATGCAAACTCGATACCGAATCCGGATGGCGGGACGCATCTCACAGGGTTTCGAACGGCGCTGACCCGGGCTATTAACCAGTACGCAAAACAAAACAATCTGCTCAAGGAGAAAGACCCGGCAATTTCAGGTGACGACGTTCGCGAGGGGTTGGTATGCGTGTTGAGTGTCAAACTGCCGAACCCGCGGTTCGAGTCGCAAACCAAGGTCAAACTCGTCAATACAGAAATCGAGGGGATTGTCTCTTCGATCGTGTATGACGGGCTGATGAGCTACTTCGACGCCAACCCTGGCGTTGCAAAGAAAATCGTTGAAAAAGCGCTGCTGGCTGCGCGGGCCCGCGAAGCCGCACGGAAAGCGCGTGAAACGGTGCGCAAGACAGCACTTACGGGTGGCGGGTTACCGGGCAAACTAGCGGATTGTTCCGAGCGCGACCCTGCCAACACCGAGCTTTACATAGTCGAGGGGGACTCAGCCGGTGGTTCGGCCAAACAAGGCCGTGACAGGCGTTTCCAAGCAATCCTACCGATTCGCGGCAAGCTAATTAACGTTGAAAAGGCGCGTCTGGTGAAGGTACTTGAGAACAACGAAATCCGGACGATGATAGCCGCGATCGGGACCGGCATAGGCGACGGCGAGGGCGAAGGCGCATTTAACATCGAGCGGCTCAGGTACAACAAGATCATCATCATGACCGACGCCGATGTGGACGGCTCGCATATCCGGACGTTGCTTCTGACATTTTTCTATCGGCAAATGCCGGAGCTGATCAAACGCGGTTACATCTATATAGCGCAACCGCCGTTGTACCAAATCACTCGCAAGAACAGGGTCGAATACGTCGAGGACGACACCAAGCTGAACAAAATTTTGATCGAACTCGGCACCGAAGATGTGCGGTTGCGGAACCTGGCCGACGGCAGGGAACTGTCGCAAAAACAACTTGCGGAGGTACTCGAGCTACTCGAGTCACTTGACAAGTATGCCCGCGTAATCAGGCGGCACGGGGGCGACTTTGCCGATTACGTCGAACACAGGCCTAAACGCAGCCATGAATTGCCGCGTTACCTTGTAAAGGTGCGGCAGGGTAACGACGAAACCGTGCATTACTTTCACACCGAGGAAGAACTTGAGAGGTTCAGCGAAGCAAACCCTGACCTACGCCTGTTTGGCGATACCGATGGGGGCAGCGACCAACCCGAAAAGGCCAAGACAGGCCCGACACGCCGGGCGACCCTGGTCGAGTTGCACGAAAGCAAGGCGATCGAAGACCTGCTTAACAAGCTCGCAAAGAAAGGATTCAACATCGAACACTACGCTGCGCAGGACAAACCATTGTTTGAGCTGATTGAAGGCGATGGCGAAGATCAACGTGTAAAACCGCTGTTTTCAATTGCCGAAATCCTTTCCAGCGTCAAAGAAGTCGGCAAACGCGGTTTGCAAATCAAACGGTTCAAGGGACTCGGCGAGATGAATCCGCGCGAACTGTTTGAAACAACGATGAACCCGGCCACACGCAAACTGCTCAAGGTAGATCTGGTTGACGCTGTTGAGGCCGAGGAGATGTTTACAAAACTGATGGGCGAGGAAGTCGAGCCACGCCGCCAATTCATCGAAGACAACGCATTAAACGTGCGGAATCTCGACATTTAACAAGCCCGAATATCGGCGAGTCTTTGGCGCTGGGCAAAAAGTTTCCGAATTAAAATTATGGCCGAGCCGAATCAATCGAACGAAACGCAAACAACCAGAACTTCACTATTCGCCCCCGGCGAACGCATTCAGAATGTCAACGTAGCCGAGGAGATCAAGAACTGTTTCCTCGACTACTCGATGTCGGTGATCATTTCGCGTGCGCTGCCAGACGTGCGTGACGGACTCAAACCGTCGCAGCGGCGCATCCTATATGCAATGCGCGAGCTGGGTGTGTTGCCGAACCGCAAACACCTCAAGTCCGCACGAATCGTAGGTGAAACGATCGGCAAATACCACCCGCACGGTGACCAAGCTGTGTACCCGACACTTGTACACATGGCGCAACCATGGTCAATGCGCGAGGTGCTTGTTGATGGCCAGGGCAATTTCGGTTCCGTTGAAGGCGACCCACCCGCAGCAATGCGATATACCGAGGCGCGCTTGGCGCCGTTGGGCGCGTTGCTCATGGAAGACATGGACAAGGACACCGTTGATTTCGTGCCGAACTACGACGAAACACACATGGAACCGACGGTGTTTCCGGCGGCTTTCCCGAACCTGCTAGTCAACGGCGGCACCGGCATTGCGGTTGGTATGGCCACAAACATACCGCCCCACAATTTGGGCGAGGTAATTGACGCAATTTGCGCACAGATTGACGATCCGGATATCTCGGTCAATCAGCTCATGAAGTACATCAAAGGGCCAGATTTCCCCACCGGGTGCATGATCTGCGGTAAGGAGGGAATCAAAAAGTATTTCACGGACGGCCGCGGCACGCTGAAGGTGCGCGGCCGAGTCGGTGTTGAACAGCTTAAAGGGGGTAAGGAACAGATTGTCATCACCGAGATACCGTACGGCGTAAACCGCGCACAGCTTGTCGAGCGAATTGCCGAGCTGGTAAATGACAAGACAATACCCGACATAACAGCGATCCGGGATGAGTCGGATGAAAACACGCGTGTTGTAATCGAGCTAAAACGCGACGCGGTACCGAAGGTTGTCATCAACAACCTCTACAAACACACTGCGCTGGAGACAACTTTCGCAGTCAACATGCTCGTGATTGACCATGGCCGGCCGAAGACACTTGGCATCAAAGAGCTGATTAACGCGTACATCGAGCACAGACGCGAGGTTGTCATCCGGCGAACACGATTCGAGCTGCGCAAGGCCGAAGAACGGGCCGAGATACTTGAGGGGTACCTGATTGCGCTGGCGAACCTCGAGGAGTTCATCCGCATTATACGACAGTCGGCGAATCGTGAGGAAGCCAAGGTCAAGCTGCTCGCCTTCGAGTTCAGCCGGACACAGGTTGTCAAAATGGGCATCCAGATCCGAAAAGAAGAACGTCTCACGCACGGTCGGTACTGTTTCAGCGAAGCGCAGGCAAACGCGATCCTGGACTTGCGCCTTTATCAACTGACAGGTCTTGAAGTCAGCAAGGTCAAAACAGAATACAAGGAGTTGCTGGCCAAGATCGAAGACCTGACAGACATCCTAGCCAAGGAAACGCGTGTGCTGAACATAATCAAAACCGAGCTACAGACCGTTAAAGAGAAGTACGCAAACCCACGCCGTACCGAGATTGTCCCCGATGAAGGTGAGATTGCTATCGAAGACCTCATCGCAAATGAACCGGTCATTATTACCATCACGCACAACGGCCTGATTAAGCGAACGAACCTCAGCGCGTATCGCGCGCAACGTCGTGGTGGCAAGGGCGTAATCGGGATGGCAACACGCGAAAGCCCGAACGGATCGGGTGAACTTTCAGACTTCATCGAGCATCTGTTTACCGCAAGCACACATGATTACCTGATGTTCTTTACGAACACGGGCCGCGTGTATGTTGAACGTGTGTATGAAGTACCCGACATGGGCCGCGCAGCAAAAGGCCGCAGCATAGCGAATCTGCTGGAGTTGAAACCGGACGAGAAAATTGCCGCGCTGATCCGCGTCACCGCAAAAACAAATGCGCAAAAACAGGACGTAACATGGGACCAACCCGGCTTCGTATTTTGCGCAACCGAAAAAGGCACGGTCAAGAAAACCGCACTTTGTGAGTTTGCCAATGTCCGCAAGGGCGGCATAATAGCCATTAAAATCGAGCAGGGTGACACTCTGATAGATGCCAAGCTTACAAGCGGCCATGACGAGGTGGTGCTGATCACGCGCAACGGGATGAGTATTCGCTTCTCCGAAGAAGACGTGCGCCCGATGGGCCGACCTGCTGCAGGCGTGCGTGGCATCAAACTCGTCAAAGGCGACGCTGTAGTTGGGCTGGCGACCGTTGTGCCCGACGCAACGTTGCTTGTTGCTGGTGAAAACGGCCTAGGCAAACGGACCCCATTCGACGACTATCGGCGCCAGTCACGTGGTGGCAAGGGCATCATCACGATGAAAACCACCGAAAAGACCGGTCGTGTTGTCGGCGCGCTTTCAGTTCGTGAAACCGACGAGATCATGCTCATTACTGCAGCCGGCCAAATGGTACGCACATTTGTCAAAGACATTCGGCAAGCAGGGCGGAACACCCAGGGCGTCAAACTCATCAACCTTGATCCCGGCGACAAACTCAAAGCCATCGCACCCGTGATCAGCGAGGAGAGAGAAGAAGCCGAGTCGGCTGAACAAGACGCGAAATGACGTGTTTTGTGCCGAACTGCCGAAGGGCACACCTACTAATCTGCGGCCGTAAATGGCGTGGTCGGCCGGTCCAAAATCTCACTCAAGATTGGGCTGAGTTGGTCGGCCCGTTGATGCAACCATTGGAGTGACTCTGGTATTGCCCACGAACCTGTGGGGGCCGCCTCGGATAGAAAGTCCATCCCGGCCCGACGCGCAACCTCACGTAGCCAACACAATCTTGGCAACCTTTTGTCAAGCGGGTCACCCTCCCAACCAACAAGCGCAATAAACGCGCCTTCGCGCCTTGCCCGTAGCCGGACAAACTCATCGAACCAGGTGGCTACATGGGGCGGAATCTGTTCCTCGGCGCGAACTGCACAAACGACAATATCAGCTCCTGCACTTGCAGTTGCAGCATCGCCACTGACGACAGGCGCGGTCAGCTTGTCGAACTCAACCCACTGAAACTGAAACTCGATCTGCGCCCAAAACCGACCCACGAGCTGGTCGCACACTGCAACGGCACGCGCGCGCGTCTGTTCGTCCTGGTAAATTGCTACCACCGACCAACTGTTCTTTGGCTGCGGCTGTGCATGCTTGTTTTTGGTCTCGGCCATGACACTTGACTCGACCTGCGTGACCAGTTGCGTCGCCTGAACTCGGTTTCTAGTTTTCGAGACCGTTTTACGCGCTTTTAACGTTCCAAATTTCGCCCTGTTAATGCTCAGCATCAAGTAAAAGTTGTTCACATCCGGTAAATGCCAACCAGCCCGAAGCTAATCTGCTCATTTGAGTATCGGCAGTTACGTTTTGGCTACCCAAAACACACGATTTCCCAGCCTCGCGATTTTCACGGGATACATTCAAGTTGCATTGCCTGAGCCAGTACAACAATTTGGTAACCGCGTCCAGAACGCATTACCCTTGGCGTCCCACATACGAAGGAAACATCAACCAAGATATTTCATGAACTTGCAGTGCCGGTGCTACGAAACCATTGCGATGCATCCCGCAGACCGAGACAAACCTGCTGAGTTACACGCCCGCGGCGCAGCCATCGCCGCAGGCAGACCAATTCCCCACACGGCGCCTCCTTCGGGATTTTGAGGGCACGCCAAGTCGGCAAGCAGCTTGCGGGTTTGTAAACCGGGTACACCGCAGGCTTTGAACCCTGCGGTACGAAAAACGCGTGATATATCCAAACCGAAAGGTTTGCTTCGTCAAAACGTGACTACTGCAGAGGGCAGCCAGTCCTTCTACAGGCCTGACATTTTCCGGCCATTAGGATGGCGGCCCGCAGTGCACTGCATGCCCCAGCTTATTTTGCTTGTAGCTCGTAGCCGCGCCCGTAAGGGCGCGGACGGCGGGATTCCGGCTGAGAAGCCGGGTCTGCACAACCCACACCGGCGCGCAGTGGACTGCGCGCCCTACCTTACTCTCTACGCCTCTGGTGTGAAGGATTGGAAGAGGAGTTTTTGGAGCGCGGTGCTCCAGCACCGCTTTCAGTTCGATTGATTGACACGACTTGCGCGTCAGCCAAAGTTTGGCATAGCCCGAGCGCGGCACAGCAGCCGGCCCTGAACGAAGCCTTGCTCTGCAATGCAGAATTTACTGCGCCCCTTCAGGGGCGCGCCAGTTCACTTCTGTAGCGGCGTTCTGTGAACGCCGGCCGTTTTTCCCTTGCATGGGTGCAGCAAGAGAGTACCCAAAAAAAATACGGGACGACAAAACCCGGCGGTCACAGACCGCTACTACAGCACTGCAGGTGAGCGTAGCCGCGCCCGTAAGGGCGCGGACGGCGGGATTCCGGCCGAGAAGCCGGGTCTGCACAACCCACACCGGCGCGCAGTGGACTGCGCGCCCTACCGACTCTCTGTGCCTTTGCGTCTCGGCGGTGAAGAATTCAACGAGAGATTTTGTAGTGCAGTACGCCAGCACCGCTTACGTCTGGCCTGCACGCGGCCAAGCGACTCTAAATTCGTATGGCATCTGGTACAATGTGAAACAGCCGCCCCGGAAAACCATCCTCGGTCCCAACTGCATTCCCACGCAGCCGACCCCGCACGCTGTGGATTCGTTGTACGAAACCAACACATGGCCAACTACAGCGCCAGCCCTGAAGCAGAAACGGCTTTCCGCCAAAGAAAGAAAGCTCTTCCTGTTCCCACACCGCTGCGCTTCCGAGTGCAACGCGTCAATGGTTACAAGACCTGTGGAAGCGGACATCCTTGAGAGCCTAAAACGTCCTGCCCAACGCCAACTACACTGGTAAATACGCAGCGGCCTACCTAGGAGAAAACCAAAACAGTCGCTTGACTCGGGAAAGTTTTGGTTGGAAACTAAATCAATTTTTGCAACGCGTGCTGCACAGCCCAATGGTTAAGCGTGCAGTTGGCGTATAAAGAACAAACGGAAAAAGAAACAAATACTGAACACATGGCCAAAGCGTTTCCAAACGTAGAAAAAATACAGTACGAAGGACCGAACTCGCGCAATCCACTTGCGTTCAAACACTACAATCCAGATGAAGTTGTTGAGGGAAAAACCATGAAAGACCACTTGCGGTTTTCCGTGGTTTACTGGCACACGTTCCGTGGCACGGGCGCAGACCCGTTCGGCACGGGCACGGCAATCCGGCCATGGGACGACGGGTCAAACTCGTTGGAAAACGCCAAAAGGCGTGTGCGCGCTGCATTCGAGTTTATGGAGAAGTTGGGCGCGCCGTTTTATGCTTTTCACGACCGGGACGTTGCGCCTGAGGGCAAAACGCTGCGTGAAACGAACAAGAACCTCGATGCAGTGGTTAAAGTTCTCAAAGAAGAACAGCAGCGGACGGGGATTAAACTGCTGTGGGGCACCGCCAACCTGTTTTCGCACCCGCGATATGTGCATGGAGCCGCCACAAGTTGCAATGCAGATGTGTTTGCCTACGCTGCTGCTCAGGTGAAAAAGGCCATTGAAGTTACACACGAGCTGGGCGGTGCAGGATATGTCTTCTGGGGCGGACGCGAGGGATACACAACACTCCTTAACACGGACATGAAACGCGAGTTGGATCACCTGGCGCGATTCCTCCACATGGCAGTCGAATACAAAAAGCAGATCGGGTTCAAAGGCCAGTTTTACATCGAACCCAAACCGAAAGAACCGACCAAGCACCAGTACGACTCCGACGCTGCGGCGTGTTTGAATTTCCTACGGCAATACGATCTGCTGCCGCATTTCAAACTGAACATCGAGACAAACCACGCCACATTGGCTGGCCACACAATGCAGCACGAGCTTGAGGTAGCAGGTGCTGCCGGTGCGCTGGGGTCAATTGACGCCAACACAGGCGATGAATTGCTCGGCTGGGACACCGACCAGTTCCCAACCAGCATCTATCTGACCACACAGATCATGCTTGTGATTCTTAAATACGGCGGCTTCACCACAGGCGGCGTGAACTTCGACGCAAAAGTGCGGCGGGAAAGTTTCGAGCCGATTGACCTGTTTTATGCGCACATAGGCGCAATGGACGCTTTTGCGCGCGGCCTGAAGATTGCAGCAGCCATTCGTAAAGATGGGCGCCTGGCCGAGTTCGTACGGCAACGGTACAGCTCTTGGGACAGCGGTATCGGCGCAAAAATCGAGCGCGGCCAAACAAACTTCAAGGAGCTGGAAGCTTACATGCTAAAGAAGGGGGATATCGCACCGAACACAAGTGGGCGGCAGGAGTTCCTGGAAAATCTGATCAACGAGTTTATTTGACTGCGCAAGCTTCGGTACACGAAGCGCCTCGCAGACAATTCAGTACTCCACCGGTACACGCCGTGCGGTGCGTCCGAGTGGGAATAGCTGTCCCGTTCGAGCATCGTCAATAACTGTTTGAAAGGCGTTGCGTACCTACGCAGGGGCGTTCGCAAGCTCGGGCATGTCGCGTTGCAAAATGCCGGGCTTTTCCAACATGAACGCCGCTTGTGCGTGCAATTATTCCGGCGTTTGACTCGGCGCCCGTGCGCGGGCCTGCATGCAGTATTATGAGTGTCCCGGCGCAGCGGCGGCGCGTCAAAAATTTCTACAGGTTCGCGTGTCCAAAACCCTCTCGACTTGAGGGCTGCGGCCTCATATTATTTTTTCCTCGAAGCTGAAGCCGGTGCGATGAGCTACACGTTAAAATACTTGCAATCTGAGCTGGCGGCAGGAGGGGTTGAGGTCAGCGTGCTTGTCAATTGCATGATTCAGGATGCAATTCGGCTCGGAGCAAGCGACCTACATATCGAGCCGTGGGAAAACACCATTGCAGTTCGTGCACGCGTGAACGGTGTGTTAATCGAGGTTGCGCACCTGCCGTTGGAGTTGATGGACAGGATTTCGATGCGGTTCAAGGTACTGGCGAATCTTGTAACTTACCAGGCTGGCATGCCACAGGACGGCGCAACCATTTGCGGGCCCGAGCTTGAGAACGTGCAATTGCGGATTTCGGTTTTCCCCACCACGCGCGGGGAAAAAATTGTCGCACGAATATTTGACCCGCGCGACAGGAAGTTCGATCTTGATAAACTCAACTTCGAAGAGCAGACGTTAAAGGGTCTTAAACGGTTGTTGCGTCGGTCTAGCGGGCTATTGTTGTTCACCGGGCCAACCGGCTCCGGTAAAACCACAACGATATACTCTTCGTTGTGCCACATCATCGAGCGGGACGGTACAAGTGTGAGCATCAGCACCGTAGAAGACCCGGTCGAGTTTAACTTGCCCACGGTAAGTCAAACCCAGATCAATCCTGCCCAGGGCCTCACTTACGCAATTGCATTGCGCAGTTTGATGCGGCAAGACCCTAACGTTGTTATGGTGGGTGAAATCCGCGATCCCGAAACAGCCGCAATTGCAGTGCAGGCCGGTCTGACCGGCCATCTGGTACTTAGCACAATCCACGCCGGCGCAGCAGCAGGCGCATTTACACGGTTAATCAACATGGAGATCGAACCGTTCCTTTTGGCATCGAGCGTTCTTGGTGTGCTTGCTGAGCGGCTGCTGCGAAGCAATTGCCCTGCATGTTCCCAGCCGTACCAGCCGGAAACGAGTTTGTTGAAAGTTGTACCTGAGGAAGCATTACCACAAGCAAACTTTAGGCGCGGCGCCGGCTGCGAACGATGCAATTACACCGGGTTTTCCGGTCGCGTCCCAGTTACTGAACTGCTTGTTGTGAACGAAACGTTTCGTGAGGCTGTCCTAAAGAAGATGCCGACTGCAGCACTCGAAGAAATTGCAATCGCGCAAGGCATGCGCACGCTTTGGCAGAACGGTCTTGCGCGGGCGCTTTCAGGTCACACCAGCCTCGAGGAAACAATTCGCGTCCTGGCGATTGATATGCTGTGACGCCGATTCACGTTTGGGATTAGACCTAACTCGGATATTTAAAACCGTGTAGCGCCAGCGCGCCGCGGAACTATTGTCGGACATCTTGCGTGGTGGGAAAAACCTAGTATGTCGCCGGTTTCCAAAGCGGCGACGCGTTGGCCAACGGTTTGCAGATTTGTACCACGCCAGCGCGGGACGCAATACGCCAGGCTTGGACGGCTGTACCCCAAAAACGTGTGAAATATCGGGCTGGTGGGGTGACTCTCGAAAATCGATTTCGATTCGGTAAGGCTGGCACTCATCCCATAGCCGCATTTAGAATTAACAGCGCGTTTCCAGCGCCCACGCACCAGCGACTCGTAGCCGCGCTCGTAAGAGCGCGGAAAACAAGATTCAAACTTGGAAGCCGGATCTGCTTGGCCAACGCCAATGGCCGGAGGACTGCGTGCCCTACCCGCTCCCTGCGTCCCCCAGTCTCTGCGGCGAAGGTTTGCCCAGGCGGTTTTGGAGCGCGGTGCTAAGGTAACGCTTTTGGTTCAGCCCGCGCGTAATCGAATCGCTCTAATTGCGCCCCGCCGGGGCGCGCGGCGTTGCAACTGCTTCGTTGCGGTGCGCATCCCGAACAAAAGCGACAGCGCCTCGCAGCTTTCCCTACAGGGTTTTACTCTGGCAAAACCGGATCTTTGGTAGGGCGCGCAGTCCACTGCCCGCCGCATCCAGAATTAACAGCGTATTTCCAGCATCAATAGACCAAGCGGTCCGTAGCCGCGCTCTAAATCCCGAGCAGGCATGCGGTACGCGCCTTATTCAGGTAAAATGCGTTTTTTCGAGCAACTTTTTTGCTTCTGCGATGTCTGCTGCGATTTGGCGTCCGAGTGCTTTTACTGACGGGAAAGGCCGTTCACCCCGGAGTCTTGCCACAAATTCAAGTTCAATCTGTTTCCCGTAAAAGTCCCCGTATGTATCCAGCAGATGCGCCTCGACTGTCCTGGTAACAGCACCCGGATGAACAGTTGGTCTGGAGCCGATGTTGACCGCTGCCAGGTACGTTTTGTCATCAATTCGCGCACGCGCAGCATAAACACCGCTCGGAGGGAGTACGATACCCGTTACATCCAGATTCGCTGTCGGAAATCCGATGGTGCGTCCCATGCCTTCGCCATGCACGACCGCACCTGCCAGCGCGTATGGCCGGCCCAGCATTCGGCTCGCGCGGGCGAAGTTGCCTTCAGCAATTTCCCTTCTTATCCGTGTGCTACTGACCGGTGCATCATCAATCAGCACAGGCTCGATACTGTGCACATCGAATTTCAATTTCGCCCCGAGCGTTTTCAAAACCGACACGTTCCCGGTGCGGGCGTGGCCGAAAACCAAATCAACGCCAACGCAAAAGCTCTGTAATCCACCAAGCTCATCAACGAGCCGGCGTACAAATGCATCGGCATTTTGCCGGCTAAACTGCGTGTCAAACGTGATCAACCATACGTAGTCCACCCCAAGCGCCTCAATTGTGCGCAGCCGATGCCAAAGCGGCTGGATCAGCAAAGGCGCACGGGTTGGCGCAAGGACAGTTTCCGGATGCCGATCGAACGTGATGACAAGTGCAACGGCACCAGTGCGGTTGGCTTCCGCAACTGTGCGCCGAATGATCTGTTGGTGCCCAAGATGCACCCCGTCAAACATGCCAAGTGTAGCGGCCACATTGCCGCGGTAAGACCTGAGTTCAGATGGTGTTCTTACGATCTGCATTCTGCAGTCGGGTCGAATTTTGCGACCTGCTTGCGAAAGCCGGAAAACTGTCACGTACGCGTTTATTCGGTCGAGCCGGTCATGTCCTGACACCGCCGAACGAGCTCGAGAAACGGTATGATCCGGCTCTGCAGTTGTTCCGGTGTAAACTTCAAAAGCTCGTCCAGCGGTGTTGCCTCTTGTACGTTAAACCTGCCCGAGGCTATCCGTTTGAGTGACGCCAGATGCGCACCGCAGCCGAGTTTCTGGCCGAGTTCATGAGCGAGCGTGCGCACGTATGTACCCTTCGTGCATGCAATATCGAAGTACCCGTATGGCGCGCGGTAATCCGTGAAGTGAAATCTATAAACGTGCACAAGACGCGGCTTGCGTTCGATCTCGATACCTTTCCGCGCAAGTTTGTACAGGGGCACACCGTCTTTCTTGATTGCCGATACCATCGGCGGCGTTTGCATGATGTCGCCCACGAACTGTGCGGCAACTGCATTTAACTTGTCAACATCCAGGGGTGGCACCGGCGCAGTTGCTATGACCTCGCCATCTGCATCGTGCGTATCTGTGGTCTCGCCGAACTTAATTGCGCCTTCATAAACCTTGTCTTCGGCGATTAGTTTCTCGGCGAGTTTCGTTCCTTTGCCGAGCACGATTACAAGCAGGCCAGTTGCGTTTGGATCGAGTGTGCCGCAGTGACCAACCTTTTTGATCCCGAACCTGCGTCGGATCGCATCCACAACATCGTGAGATGTGGGACCGACAGGTTTGTCCACCAATAACGCACCGTCAAATGGCGAAAGCTCATGCATTTAAGCTCGCTGCGGTTTCGGCTGTAGAAATGGGTTGCTAACATAACCGTGGCGGCCAACAGCAAGGTCTAGCACCTCTAGTAAACCGCACACTGTCGAGCCGAACAACTTGTCCGCGTGTGCATTCACAACGGTTTGTCTTCGCTCGGCCGCGCCGCGGCGGAAACCGCCCCTGCAGCACCCACGTTCATTGTGACTTAGCCGAGTCGGGTTTTGCCTCGGGGCTTCGAGCTTGCTGTGCAGGTTTGGCGGAGTCGTCCTGCTGAGTGGGTTTGCTTTTGCGGGTGTCCTTGGCAGATTTAGCGGTTTCCGTGTGCTTGGTTTGTTTTTTGCCCTTGTCAGCAGATTGCTTTTTGGGCGCGGCTTTCTGCTCGGTAGCCTTGGCTGGTGCAGCTTGGGCGGCAGCCTGTTCAGCGGGTTTCTCCTGCCCTGGTTCAGCCGGTGCAGTTGCCTGTTGCACCGTTTCCGGCAAAGGCGTTGTGCTCTCGACCCGCAATTTAAGCTTTCCTTTGACATCCGGATGCAGATGTAGCTCGATCTCGTACTCACCTAGGGCACGAATCGGCTGATCGAGGTGGATCTTTTTCTTGTCAATGGCGATATCGAACTGGTTTTTCAGTTCATCGGCAATCATGCCGGTTGTGACCGCGCCGAACATTTTGCCGTCTTCGCCAGTTTTGACCTTGATGACACAGACCAGTTTTTGGAGGCTTTTTGCCAGCTCGAGCATTGTGTTTAGCTCTTGCGCCTCGCGTTCGGCACGGCGTTGTCGGAGCACTTCGAGCCTGCGTTTATTGGCGGCTGTTAGTGGAATTGCTAGGCCGCGCGGGAACAGATAGTTGCGCGCATAGCCGGCGGCAACTTTTACCTGGTCAGACTCGGCGCCCAACCCGACAATGTTGCTTGTCAAGATAACATCAATTGCTTTGCCCATACAAAATCCGTTTTTAAGACGAACAAAATAACCGCAATTGGTCAAACGTCAAACCGGCTCTTTACCGGCGCGCCTCAGAACGGAACGTCGTCGTCCGGTGGCGGCAATGAATTGGGTTCAGCAGGTTCGGTTACGGCAGGCTCAGCCGGCTCGACAGGTTCGGCCGGTTCAGCCTCACGCGCCGGGCCGACAAATCTGAAGTTTTCGCATACAACAACCAGTTTACTCCGTTTCTGGCCGGTTTTTTTGTCGTCCCACTGGTCAAGCCGCAGCCGCCCCTCGACAAGAATCGGGCTGCCTTTCTTTACGTATTTTGCAATTCGTTCCGCAATTTGCGACCAGGCCTCGATGTCAACGAAAGTGGTTTCCTGGCGTGTCTCGCCCGACTCGGTGCGCAAGACCCTGTTAACTGCCATGCCAAATGCCGCCACAGGCGTGCCTTTGGGCGTGTACCGTAACTCCGGGTCCCGCGTAAGGTTCCCCATCAGTATGACTTTGTTGTAGCTGGCCATTTTTGCTCGAGCGGTTGTAATTGCTCATTTTTGCGCAGGCTCACGGACCTGCTCGGGTGCACGTGTGAACATTACACGAAAGATCTCGTTGCGCAGCGCAAACCGATTTTTTAATTGGTCGAGTGCATCGGCGTTACACCTGAAAATTATGTTTACGTAAAAACCGGCTGTATGTTTCTTCGTTCGTGTGCGTGCGAACGTGCGCCGGTCCATCTTCTGCACTGTTTCAACAGCTCCACCCACTGCGCCTATGTCAGCCACGATTTTGTCTATGGCTTCCTTGACGCCTTCGTCTTGTCCTGCCGTATCGAGTATGAACAGTCCTTCGTACTTTCTCACGTCGCGATCTGTTTAATGCGGTTTTTGTTCGGGTTGCTCGGTGTCGGTTACAACACCGTTAAACTTGCTCATGGCTTTGTCAATGCCTGAATCCAACCAACACTCAAGTTGCGCACAGGCTACCGACAAAACCCTTTCAAGCAAAACTGTTTCTTCAGGCGAAAACCGGCCAAGCACGTAATCTGTTATCTCGCGCGCATCCTTCAGCCGGCCAATTCCGAGCCGCAGCCGTGGGAATTGACGTGTGCCAAGATGCGCTATCACAGACTCAAGCCCGTGGTGTCCGCCGCTGCTGCCGTGTGGCCGGAGCCGGAGCTGACCCAGCGGCAGGTCAGCGTCGTCAACTACAACCACTAGCCTGTCCAGTGAGACGTTGAAATAGTCCACTGTGGCTTTGACGGCCTGGCCGCTGGCGTTCATGAATGTCTGCGGTTTGCAAAGCACAACGCGGTGTCTTCCGTAATGCGCCCTTGCCAGGTGCGCATGCAGCTTGCGCGACATTCGCCAACTTGCAGCCCAGCGCGCTGCGAGTTTGTCGGCCAAAATAAAGCCTGCGTTATGCCGCGTTTGCGCATATTCAATACCCGGATTGCCCAATCCGGCAATGAGATGTACCGGCTCCATCGAGGCAGTATTGCGACCGACATGACCGTGTTGTGCAGTACCAGCCGATTATTTTTTCTTTTCAGCCGGTTTTTCGGCCTTTTCACCGGCTCCTTTCTCTGCAGCGGCTTTTTCCGGCGTTTTCGCACCGGCTTTGGCAACCGGTTTCTCAGCCTTCTCAGATTCTTTGGCGGGCGCTTCCGCGCCTTCTTCAACCTCTTTCTTTTCCTTGATCATCTCGACCTCGCCCGGCGCCATCGCTTCAGCAGGTGCAGTAGCTACTTCTTCTTCAGCACGCGGTGCTGCCACAGCGACTACAGCAATGCTTTTATCGCCCAAAATTTCAGTGCCTGGTGGTGGCGTGATTTCGCCGATGTGAATTGCCTGGCCAACATTCAAGTGCGATACATCCAGCGTTATCAGGTCGGGCAAATCCTTCGGTAATGCGCGTACGCGCAACTTGAATACGAGGTGCTCGAGCACACCGCCCCCGGTCTTGACACCAACAGCTTCACCAACGGTTTCGACCGGCACAAACACGGTCACTTTTTCGGTTTCAGTTATTTCGTGCAGGTCAACATGCAACACACGTCCTGTCAACGGGTGATGTTGCACCTCCCGCACAATAGCAAGTCGTTTCGGACGCGAATCGCCCTCGACCGAGAGGTCAACCAACAAGTTTTCTGAAATCGAGTGGTGCACGAGTTTCTCGAAATCGTGCGCGTTGACCTCGATGTTCTGTGGTTGCGTGTTACGGCCGTATATGACGGCCGGAATCATGCCCTGGCGACGTACACTGTGTGCGCCACCGCGTCCAGCTTTGGTCCGAATTCGTGCTGTTAATGGTACAGGTTTCATTTCACAAAATAACAACGGCGGGTTCAGCGCTTCCGACGCTATGTCAGCCCAGGCGCCTGCCGCCAAACTCAAACAGCGAAGTCACAGACAAATTGTTCGAAATACGTCTGATTGCTTCGCCTAACAGCCCAGCCACAGACAGTGTTGTTATGTTTACACCGTCAATGGCAGGGCGTAATACACTATCAGTTGTTATCAATTCGTCAATAACCGAGTTTCGCAGCCGTTGGATACCGACCTCGTTTAGGATTGCATGCGAAACGCAGGCGTAAATCTTGTTTGCGCCCTTGTGCTTGAGCAGTTCGGCTGCTGCAGTCAGCGTGCCTGCTGTCTCGGCCAGATCATCCACAAGCAGCACATTGCGATTTCTGACCTCGCCGATAACTGCCATTGACTCAACTTCGGTTGCGCTTTTGCGCCGTTTTGCCACAATGGCAAGCCCGGCTTCAAGCACTTGCGAGTACGCATGCGCCATTTTTATACCGCCAACATCCGGGCTTACAACGACAAGGTCGGGTATGTTTTTCTCTCTCAGGTACTGGTACATGACGGGCGCAGCAAATAGATGATCAACTGGTATATCGAAAAACCCCACGATCTGCTGTGCGTGCAAGTCCATTGTCAGCACACGGTTTGCCCCCGCCGCAACAAGCAGGTTCGCAACCAGCTTGGCCGTGATCGGCACACGCGGTTGGTCTTTGCGGTCCTGCCGTGCATAACCGTAGTACGGCAATACAGCCGTGATCCGACTCGCGCTGGCCCGACGCAGCGCGTCAATCATGATAAACAGCTCCATCAAATTGTAGTTGGTCGGAGGCGAGGTGGGCTGCACAACGAATACGTCTTCACCCCGAACGTTTTCTTCAATCTTCACAAATGTCTCGCCGTCTGGGAACTGCCGAATTGTGCATTTGCCCAGCTCGATCCCGATGTATTTGCAAATCGCTCTTGCGAGCGGTTCGTTTGCAGTACCGCTAAATACTTTCACAGGTTGTTAGGGCCAATGGTTTTGTCCGGAAACATTAACCGCCTGACGCAGCGAAAAACCTGTAATGACTTTATCCACAAAATGCACGTGTGCAAGCCCAAATACGGTGCGCCAACTGGCAAGGCTGCTCAGTTGAATGCGCGTTGCACCGCATTTTTACCGTCCAGAATCATCCCCGAACTTTCACCATCAAAATGTCCTTGATATTCGAGCTTAGTTTGGCGGTTTTGCACGTGCAGCACTTGGTTGCTTTTCGCCGGCTGCCGACCGGCTTTTGTGCAGACTGCTACTTCAACCACGATGCTATTTTTTCGCCCGCCCAAAGCGCCTGCACGGTCTGTCGTTCACGCACCAATGCAGAGCGGTTGCCATTGACAAGTACCTCGGCTGCCAGCCGGCGGCTGTTGTAGTTCGACGCCATCACGAATCCGTATGCGCCTGTGCTCATGATTGCCAGATAATCGCCCTCTTTGACTCGTGGCAATACCCTGTCTTTACAAAAGAAATCCCCAGATTCGCATATCGGCCCAACCACGTCAGCACTGAACGTCGAGCTTGATTTGCGAACTACGGGCACAATTTCATGATACGCATCGTACAACGCCGGTCTGATAAGGTCATTCATTGCAGCATCAACTATCACGAAATTCTTTGTCCCAGTCCGTTTCACGTACTCGACTCGCGTGACCAGAATTCCCGCATTACCAACAATTAGCCGACCCGGCTCGACTATAATCCGCACGCCAAGCGGTTTAAGCAACGGCACCAAGCTAGCTGCATACCGCGTCGGTGTAAGCAAATCTTTCCCGGGCGGTGTTTCCCACCAGCGCGGCGAGCCGCTTGCCAGGGCGCACTCGTACACAATCCCCATGCCACCTCCAAGACTGAAAAACTCGATTTCATACTTGTCTTTCAGCGCACGAACAAGCGGCGCGGTCTTGCGTACGGCTTGTTCAAACGGCTCAACACGCGTGATCTGTGAACCGATGTGCATCTGTAAACCGCGCAACCGCAGATGCTTGAGTTTCTCGGCTCGCGCGTACACACGCTCGACCTGCTCGAACGGAATGCCGAATTTTGTTGTGTATGTGCCGGTGGTAATTTTTGCGTGTGTGTCCGCTTCCACGTTCGGGTTGACCCGAATCGCTACAGGCGCAATTTTCCGCAACCGAGCCGCAATACGATTGATCCGGTCAAGCTCAGGTTCACTCTCAACGTTGAAACAGTAAATACCACGTTTCAGCGCGAACTCAATTTCAGCCTCGCTCTTGCCGACACCCGCAAAAACGCACCTGCCCGGCTCACCGCCAACAGTAAGCACACGCTGTAACTCACCTGCGCTGACCACATCAAACCCGCTCCCGAGACTTGCAAGCGCACGCAGGACCGACAAATTCGAGTTGGCTTTGACGGAAAAACAGATCAGGTGCTCGACCGGCGCAAAAGCACTCTGAAGCTTTTGATAATGGTTTACCAGGGTTGCCTGCGAATAGACATACAACGGTGTGCCGTAACGCCGCGCAAGCCCCTGCACAGACACACCCTCACAGTAAAGCTTTTCGTTTATGTACCTGAAATAGTGCACAACACGATACCCCTCACATTATGCAGCACTTGGCCGAAAAAACACCTGTGACGCCCCGTAAATCGGGCTGGTCAGCCCGCGTCGGCGTTCACGGCTCGGCGAGTATCTTGGCGCGTTCCCGATGATACTCCTCGGGCGTGATCAGGTCGGCCTTATACTTGGCAAGCAACTCGGCCAGCCGCCGCTGTTTGTCCGCTGAAATAGGCAGTGGAATCGGCTCAGGGGCAGGTTGCGTAACAGGTGCAGCCGGTCGCACAACTGCTGTGGGTTTCATACCCGGCATGCGTTGTCCTTCAACCGGCCTCGGTTTGGCAGCGGCTTGTTTCCGGGCCTGTGTTTCTGCTTCCTGCCGCGCTTTCGCCTCGGCTTCAGCACGTCTTACTGCAGCAGCGCTTGCCTCAGCTTCATGTTTGGCCATTGGCCTAACCTGCTTGCGCGGCGTGGCCCGTTTTGGAGGCGCGACTTCAGCACGCGCGGCTTGCTTGCTGGGTGCTTTTTCCTGTTTGCGTGCTTGTGCCTCGGCTTTTGCACGTTCACGTGCCTCCGCCTTTGCTCGTTTCCGCGCTTCAGCTTTTGCCTTCTTTTCAGCCTCGATTTTTGCCTGTTTGCGCGCCTCGGCTTTTCGTGCAGCCTCGGCTTTTGCTTGCTCACGTGCAGCCGCTTTCGCTTGCCTGCGCGCCTCGGCCTCAGCCTTCGCTTTTTGCTCAGCTTCAATCTTCGCTCGTGTGCGTGCGGCTGCTTTCCGAGCTGCTTCGGCTCTGGCACGCTCGCGTTCAGCTGCTTTGGCTTGTTTGCGCGCTTCTGCCTCTGCTTTGGCTTTCTGCCTGGCTTCAATCTGCGCCTGTTTACGTTCGGCGGCTTTCTTGGCCGCTTCAACACGAGCACGCTCTTTTTCAGCAGCCTTGCGTTCCCGCTCGGCTTGCCGTGCCGATTCGGCTTCGGCCTTCTTCACTCCCGCTGCGGGCGCGCGAATAGCTTTTGCGGCTGCTGCAGGGGCGGGTTTCACCGGTGCTGGCGCGGCTGTAACCGGCTGAGCAGGTTGTGCGCTTAGTTCGGCCATTTTTTGACGCATCTGCTCGAGGGCACGCCGGACCGCTTCCGAATCAGACGGAGGCGGAACTTGTTGTGCCTCGACTACTGCAGGCGCGGGTTCAGTGCGTTTGACCGGGATTGGCGCGGGGGTCGGACGAGCAATCTCAGGCTTCGGTTGCGCTGGGGTCAATTTTGGTTGCTGCTGTTGCTGGGGAACTTCGATCTCGGCGTATTTGCGGCGTACCTCCTCGCGTGCGCGCTCAATTGCGCCCGGTTCGACCGGTTGAACCGCAGATGCTGCAGTAGGCTGGGTTGGTTGGGCGGTCTTTTGTCCTTCGAGTTCTTTCATTTTCTGCTGCAACGCTGCACGTGCGCGTTCGATTGCATCTGAACTGACGGACCGGGTCGCTGGTGCTGTGCCAGTTTCGGCGGCACGACCGGTCTGCTGGGCGCCCATTTCGGCTGTTTTCTGCACAGGCGCACTACGCGCTGGTTCGACTTTGCGTCGAGTACCGCTTTGGGTCGGTGTTGCCTCAGGGGCAGCCTTTTGAACCGGCTGTGGACTTTCGAGTTCGGCCATCTTCTGCCGCAACGCCGCGCGTGCGCGTTCAACCGCCTCCGGACTCGCTTTTCCAGCCGGAGTTTGAACATCAACAGGCCGTTGGGCTGGCTGTTTACCCTCAAGTTCAGCTATTTTCTGTTCCAGGGCCGCACGCGCCTTTTCTATCGTGCCGGGGTCAGCCGCTCTGACGTATTTGACGCCGACGATCACACCCAAGGTAACCACAGCGCAAACAGCGGAAAATTTCCAAATCTGCATGGCCAATTGCATAACCAAAACCGTTGGCAAATGCAACTACTTTCTGCGCATGAGTAAATGCGAGTTTGTTAAAACGCGCCCGTAAATCTGTGTTTCCGGCTCTGTTTTGCCGGGCGCAATCAAACATGGCACGACTAAACTCAAACTCGGCACACCAACATATCGCACTGCCAAAGCCACTGCCGACGATGGGACAAGAACAGTTGTAGCTGTGCATCTGCTGGCTCCGTTGTACTGCTATTTCGGTGCAGGTCGCAAATTGACCAAACACGGCTGGGGCGTGTTTTCCTGCACCGACGAAAACCGCGTGATCCGCTTGCTACTCAGTAATGAGCCGCGGTAAGCGTTCACTTACTTCTGACAATGGCGAGCTGGGATTTGGGTGAAAGTTTTCATGCTTAAGGGCATAGGTGTCATTGGTTGTGGTTGGGTTTGATGTTGCGAGGCCTTATTTGCTGCTTTGCTAGGCTGGAGACGAATTGAGCTACACCCATAGTTGCAATAGCGCGTTGTTCTGCAGGTTTGGGTGTTTGGATATGTGGTAGGCCTTCGGCTTGGTAAAGCTGTAGTAGGGCTTTGGTTGTGCGGGTGAGTCCGCCATCTGGGCTGTTGCTAACAGGTTGTTGAAAAAGTCGTACGGAAATTTGACCAATCATGGTCGGGGGAGCGTCCGCGCATGCATGCGTGGAACCGCTCAAGCTCAACCGGAGTTTCTGACCGTGCTGAACCTCAACGCAGCCGTGCCGGCAAACCATCCGCTGCGCGCCATCAAGCCTCAGATTGATGCCCTGCTCCGGAAACTGTCGGCCATGTTTGACAAGCTGTACGAAGAACTTGGCCGCCCCCAGCATCCCGCCCCTGAGCAACTGCTTAAGGCC
>Ga0315298_1003300_pt1 | contig 25999 bp, 28 predicted proteins | sample WHS_1_MG_FD_203077 | JGI IMG/M metagenome (GOLD analysis project Ga0315298, IMG submission 203077) | Extremophilic microbial mat communities from Washburn Hot Springs, YNP, Wyoming, USA - WHS_1_MG | ecosystem: Environmental > Aquatic > Thermal springs > Hot (42-90C) | place: USA: Wyoming... | reverse complement strand
GTATTAGCCAACACCACGGTGAGTGTTTCCAGCGGCAAATTATGGTATAATACAACTATTCCAACAATATCATTGACTGGTGGTAAAACATACTATCTAAACGTATACCAGGCATCTGGCAGTGTACAGTGGGGATATACATCATCTCCCTCTTCCTCTTCAAAGAACTATGTTCAGGATTACTGGTATTATGGTGGAACACTCTATAATGATAACTCCTACCCCAACATATATACTATCGGTTATAAACCTACTACATCTATAACCGGACATGACCAAAACTACAATGTTCCCAAAATAGTACTGCCTCTGAATATTAAAAATGATGCAAAGAATGTGCCTGAATTATTTAATCTATCACTCTTTTTAGCAACGCCTGCAACAAGAAATATTTTTTAAATTTTTTTATTTTTATATATTTTTAAAAAGGATCGAAACAAATAAATATGGGGACATTATTACAATTGAATACCAAGGCGCAAATAGATAAAGGTGTGGTCCTGGATTATGGATGAAGCATCCATACAATGAAGGGTCCAGTTCCATATTTGCGCATAATGATGGGGATCTGAATAAAATTAATTTCAGATCTGACATGGATGGTAAGGGTGAAACCTGTGGCCAGAATTTTCATACTCCCTATTAAACACCGGTTGATCCTGCCGGAGGCCACTGCTATCGGGTTCCGACTAAGCCATGCGAGTCATGGGGTCGTAAGACACCGGCGCACGGCTCAGTAACACGCGGATAATCTATCCTCTGGTGGGGGATAACCTCGGGAAACTGAGGCTAATACCCCATAGATATTCAATGCTGGAAGGCTTGGATATTGAAAGCGCAAGCGCCAGAGGGTGAGTCTGCGGCCTATCAGGTAGTAGGTGGTGTAACGGACCACCTAGCCTAAGACGGGTACGGGCCTTGAGAGAGGGAGCCCGGAGATGGGTTCTGAGACACGAACCCAGGCCCTACGGGGCGCAGCAGGCGCGAAACCTTCGCACTGCGCGAAAGCGCGACGAGGGGAACCCGAGTGCCTCTCCATTTCGGGGAGGCTTTTCACAAGCCTAAAAAGCTTGTGGAATAAGGGCTGGGCAAGACGGGTGCCAGCCGCCGCGGTAATACCCGCAGCTCGAGTGGTGGTCGCTTTTATTGAGCCTAAAACGTTCGTAGTCGGCCTTGTAAATCCCTGGGTAAATTGGGCCGCTTAACGGTTCAAATTCCGGGGAGACTGCAAGGCTAGGGACCGGGCAAGGTCAGAGGTACTTTCGGGGTAGGAGTGAAATCCTGTAATCCCGAAGGGACCACCTGTGGCGAAAGCGTCTGACTTGAACGGCTCCGACGATGAGGAACGAAGGCTAGGGGAGCAAACCGGATTAGATACCCGGGTAGTCCTAGCTGTAAACTCTGCCCGCTTGGTGTGGCCTGTCCTTCGGGGGCAGGCCGTGCCGGAGCGAAGGTGTTAAGCGGGCTGCTTGGGGAGTACGGCCGCAAGGTTGAAACTTAAAGGAATTGGCGGGGGAGCACCGCAACGGGAGGATGCGTGCGGTTTAATTGGATTCAACGCCGGAAAACTTACCTGAGGAGACCAGCGTATGTGGGTCAAGCCGAAGACTTTACCCGAACAACAGCTGGAGAGGTGGTGCATGGCCATCGTCAGCTCGTACCGTAGGGCATTCACTTAAGTGTGATAACGAGCGAGACCCCCATCCCTAGTTGCTAACCCCTCCGAAAGGAGGGGTGCACTCTAGGGAGACCGCTTCCGCTAAGGAAGAGGAAGGAGGGGTCGACGGTAGGTCAGTATGCCCCGAATCCTCAGGGCAACACGCGCGCTACAAAGGACAGGACAATGGGTTCCAACCCCGAAAGGGGAAGGTAATCCCGAAACCTGTTCGTAGTCCGGATTGAGGGCTGTAACTCGCCCTCATGAAGGTGGATTCCGTAGTAATCGCGGATCAACAGTCCGCGGTGAATATGCCCCTGCTCCTTGCACACACCGCCCGTCAAACCATCCGAGTTGGCTTTGGGTGAGGCCCTGCCGTCGTGGCAGGTTCGAACCCAGGGTCGGCGAGGAGGGTTAAGTCGTAACAAGGTATCCGTAGGGGAACCTGCGGATGGATCACCTCCTACGAAAAAAATCTGGCCACAGGCGCTTTACTTACCATCCATGTTAGAATTTCATCTTTATTTCTAGAGAGTTTATCTTACCTACGCCTTTTAAGGAAGAGAGCATTCCTGTAATTGTATTTTTAACAATATTTTGAACAAATGGTGAAAGGTAAATTTCCCTATTGTTCACTTCAATGCTCATTAAAACCTCTGGATTATAGTACCTACAATCTTCAAGCCTTTTTTCATTGATTAAAATTTTTTCTGCCAATTCTCTGCATGTTTTGAAACCACATTCACCACAGTTGAAGTTTGGCAATTTTTTCATGATTTTATCAATTTCAATCTCCTTTTGAATGTAATTTATTAGTTCATCAATGTTATTTTTGTATTCGAATACTGTATTTTCCATACTTTCACCATTGCCAAATTTTATCTTTTTTATCCATGGTATGGATTTATATCCTTCAATTAAAATTAGGTCAAATTCATCTATTGAATTTATGATCTGAATTATTTTTCTTAAATCTAAAACATTTTTTATAATGAATGATGTCTCTGTATTTGATGCAGCAATAACAAGGTTAGATCCTGCCATACCCATTCTCCATGTATCCTTTCCCTCCTGATCTATTGAAAATTCAGATGGTATATGCTTAACAGTTGCAATTTTAAAACCACCATCAGAAAAATGTTTCACAATCTTTGTTATTGTCTCCGTCTTTCCAGAATTTGAAGGACCATAAAAACCAAGTATCATAAATGTTAATTTATTTTTAATTATTAAATTTTAACCATCCTTTATGGAAATTGTCTTTTGTGTTAATTAAATTCCATATAGGGTGTATCATGTTTTCACAAATTACTAGGATTATTTTATATTGAATTAATTCGGTGCATTTCTCAAAATGTTATAATGCGGGTGCCGGGATTTGAACCCGGGTTAGAGGCTTGGGAAGCCCCTGTGCTAACCGCTACACTACACCCGCCCATACCTTTTATGGATTCCTTTTATAAAAAGATTAGCAGATTCATTAAAATTTTTCTTCTAACCGCACCTTCTTTATATTCATTATGCCATAGCTACCTTCCCAAATTTTTTCATAATCTATAATTCTTAATTTTTTAGAAAAAATTGGAGAATCAAGAACAAGTGTCTCATACTCTCCACCCTCTCCAGATGGATGTATCCCATATTTTTTATTAAGTTCTTTTATTTTATTTACAACCTCCATATTAATTTCCTTGCCTAAAAGTTCTTCACCAAGACCTTCTGCAGAAACACTAACAAATATTGCCTTGAAACCTGATTCAATAATTTCATTTAATAAATTAAAAGGATCCTTTCTCCAAAGAGGTGCATAATGTATTTTGCCAAGTTCTGTACAAACCATGTCAATCCTTGTTTTCTGATATTCCGATGCTATAGCACCCGAGGTAACCATAATCTCATCAAAATTTGATAGTATCAATTTAAGATCATCTATATTGTCCGAGATCTTAAACTGATAAATTTCCATATTGAGTGCTTCAGCAATATATTTTACAATTTCAGTATTGGGAAAATGATACATAAAAGAATATCTCTCAGGTATTATGTTTATAATTTTTTTTATATTAATACCCTGTTGCATGGCTATGTACATTGCATAGAGACTGTCCTTGCCACCACTAATTAATGAAATTCCATCCATATTAAAACACTTTTCCTTCTTCACCATAAATTTTTTTGATTATATTATTAAATTTATCAATCCTTGCATTGGTGATTGGATGCGTAGGAAGGAATGGACATACATATCCCTTTACTGATATTGATTCTTCATAGGTTCCTATGTTCCTCGCAATGTTCTCTATCTCAATTTTATCAAGACCTATTAAGGGCCTGAGAACTGGCAATCTTGTTGCAAGGTTCTCAGCAGCAATATTATTTAGTGTCTGAGAAGCCACCTGACCCAGGGATTCGCCAGTGCCTATGGCCATCGCATCAATCTCCCTTGCAATTTCTTCAGCCCTTTTAAGCATTGAATATTTGCAGAACACACAGGTCCATCTTATTTCATTTATTTTCTCCAATTTATTAACTATATTTTTCAACAGTTCATTATGATCCTCAACAATTAGGTCAAGTTTTTTAGGTGCATAGGACTCTAGAATATCTATCAGCCTCTTTACCTTAATTAAAATTTCATCATTTGATTTAAAATGTAGGAATGTTAAATCCGCCCCCCTTTTCATTAACAGGTATGAGGCAACTGGTGAATCTATACCACCGCTTATTAACATTAAAACCTTCCCCTCTATGCCATATGGAATTCCGCCCGGGCCCTGATACCTCTCATAAAATATATAGGATCTATCATTAAGTATTTCAACACCTATATTTATATCAGGATTTTCAAGATCCACCTTTTTACCAAAGTCTTTTATTACAAGATCTCCAATCTTTTCATTGATTTCCATTGATGTTTTATCATACCCCTTCCATAGCCTCTTTGCAGTTATCCTGAAGGTCTCAAAATTAAACTTATTTAAAATATTTTTTATTTCTTTGTAAATATCATCAATGTCAAGTGTTGCCTGAACAGCAGGTGAATAAGATCTTATGCCAAAGACTTTACTAAATAAACTATGTGGGGCATCCGTCTCAACAATCAACCTTCCATGAGGCCTTTCTATTTTGCTCCAGTACCCATATTTTTTAAGATGATTTTTTATATTTTCCTCTAGCCTTTTCTCAAAATAGACTCTATTTTTGCCCTTTAAACCTATCTCATCATACCTAACAACAATCATTGTCTCCTTTTATTATTAATTCCTAATTAACTTTTTTAAATTTTTGAAAAATTTTCATAATAAAATTTAATAACTAGAATTAATTTAATATATTAAAATTTAAAGGAGGTAAAAATAATGAAGATTAGGAAGATTGCATATTTGTCGACACTCTTTGCCTTTTTGCTACCGACGCTTGTAGTGGCTACAGTAGTTCTTAGCTACACATACACAACATCAACTACTGGAACAGCTCCAGAGGTTTATCTTGCACAAGGACCTAATTATGCTGCTGCAAATGCAATGGGTCTGTTTTATGCAAAGCAGGTTGGATCTCCAGGGAATATATCAAGTGGAACCAAAATATATTTCAACTATACATACGGTGCTAATAATGAGGCTCTCTTAAATGTTCTTGAGATTGTTGTAAGTAATGCACTTTCTGGCAGAACAGTTACAATAACTTTTGATACACTAAATCTTCCAAATGGAGTAACTATGTATATATCTGGTAGTGCAGGCACGGAACTCTCATACAAAGTGAGTGATGGTGTTATAACCATACTTAATGCCCTTAATAACCAAGCAGTTAGTACTGGAAATCCAATTTCATTATCCAGTGGAACTTATTATATTGGATTTCTTTTCACAAGTCAGCCAGGCACTTACACTGGTACAATAGCATTCTCTTACGCAATCAGCTAAATACATTCCCTATTTTTTATGCATAAATTCTATAAAATGGTAGGGGTCATAGCGATAATTCTTATGTTATTAGTGTTAATTCCATCTGGATCAAATTCCGATGTTTTAATTACTTATAAATATCCATCAATAACTACTGGAAAAGTTCCTTGCATACAATTTAATAATTTAACCAATTTTGATCCATATTGGTTAACAAATCTTAATTCTTATAAAAATATAGCTCACATGAATTTAACAAGTGTATGGTCGCAAGATATTTATACAGATGACCTTGGTATAGTTTACTGGGTAGATAATTATGGATATGTTATTTATTCAGTAAATGGAAACATTAATTATATAGGCAGTCCTTATCCATATAATTTTTCATTTGCAGGTTCAGTAGTATCGCTAGCAGTTATAGATGACTCTTATGTATGGTACGTAGCTTTACTTACTGTATATGGGTATGTTTTTATTTATGATATGAACACAGGAATGTGGTTCAATGCTACTAATGTCTGGGGCCTAAACTTACAAAATGTATGGAAACAATATTCTTCCCCTTGGTCATCTGTAGTTTCCAATACACTAGGAGATTCTAATGGATTTCACGAACTTTTTATATTTACAAATTTAAATGGTGAGGTTTATGCATTCGATACAACATTTAATTCCACAGGAGGTATAAACAATGGTGGTTGGTGGAATAGTAACCCTACATCTTTTAAAATAGTGTCTACTGTAGCTTATTATGATGAAAGAAGGAATAATATTGGACATCTTTTCGGTGTTTCATATAATGGCATAGTTTATAAATTCCAAAATGGACATTGGACAACCCTTGTAAATTCAAATTTAAATGGAATTATGGGAATTTCAATTGGAAAGTCTACAGATCTACCTAAACGTTCAACATATTTTAATAATGGTTACACATTATTTATTATTCAAATTTTTAACGGTACAACACTATATGAATATGATAGGAGAAATGCAATATTTAAAAACTATGGAGGAATTTTTACTATTAAGGGTACAAATCAGGCTATTTCATTTGATCTATATAATTCATATAACAATGTAAATACGTGGTATATACTGCAAACAAATGGTACGATTGCCCTTTCAATAAATAATATAGCCACAGCCTGGGATTATTATAATAACTTTTTATTTAAATATGAAACATCAACTGCCTTAAAGATTGATTCCAAATGCTCATTAGATTTCATAGGATCCCTTTATTATAATTCTTCAATAAAAAGCTGGAATATGTATAATTTTACAATTTATTTTACTAGTTCAAATAATTTAATAAATTTGGAATTTTATTATTATTGGCCAACTCAACAAATTGTCAATCCGGCAACTGAAACTTTGCTCTTATCAAATAATTCTATTTTAATAAATTTCACTTATATGCCTAATATGGCCTTTAACTCAACATTTAATTTTTATTTAATATTAAAAAATCAGTACCCCCAAAATGCAATAGTTTATGTTTACAATTTCAATATTAACATAGTTAATCATTTCAATTATATTCCAATTTAGGGGATTACTATGATAATAATAAGATTTGAAAACCTTATTTATTACATCCCCCAGATTATATTTGGAGCAATAGTTGCATATATATCATATAAAATTTTTATTAAATATAAAATGAGGTTAGAGGAAACAAATTCCGCACTTAAGAAATATCAAGAGTACATATTGGAGAAAAAAAGAAATTATGAAAATCTGCATCATCTATCGATTAAAATTCAGGGCATCAATCCCTCAGCTATGGGCATCGATTCTGAAAAAATTGTTAATGTCGCAATTTCAAAAAAGTATGAAATACCAGATCCGGATAGGATTACTGTTCTCCTAAAGGAGAGAGAGGATTTTAATTACGTAACCTCTCATATTATAATATATATGATCATTAGTATATGGATAGGTCTAATGATACTTTTTAGCCCCTTCAACTTGGCAGTGATATTTCTACCTCAGTTCTCACCCTTATTTAATGGAATACTCATTCTCCTTATTGCATCTTTAATTTATGCTTCAATAATGTCATTTGTATATTTCCTTTATGGGAGAACTAAAGAAACACTCTGGAATTTCCAGGCGGTATTGAGCGTGCTTCTCATATTATCAATGTTCTTCCCTAGTATATCATTTCTTTGGTGGCCTAACCTTATCCGCTTTGCACAGATATACATTACAGTTCTTTTACTCTTCACATTTATACATATAGGTATACTATTAATGAGAAAAAAATCAAATCTTCTTACATTATCATATCTAACAATTTTTTCCTCAAACCTACTTTTTGATATTATTCTCATTATAAATATAATAAATTTCATAAGGATTCACGGTTGAAAATTTTAAATATTTTTAAGAGATAAAGCAAGATATGGATCTTGATGATGTCTCGATAAAAATATTAAGGGCGCTTTCCGAGATAGGTGAAGGAGGTTGTGGTGATATTGGAAAAAAGGCAGGTTTGCCAACGGCAAAGGTGATGGGAAAGCTGAGGACCTTGAAAAAGGAGGGACTTGTTGATTCAAGGGATGGCAAATATTTCCTTACAGAAAAAGGAAAGAGTAAGATGCCACCGTAGCTCAGTCGGTGGAGCGCGTGCTTGGTAAGCACGAGGTCCCGGGTCCGATTCCCGGCGGTGGCTCTAAATGATAACAATAACAACGGATTTTTCAAGTAGGGAGCATTATGCAGGAGTTTTGAAGGGTGTTATAAAGAGCTATGGTGATATAGATGTTGTAGATATAACACACGACATAGATCCTTTCGATATACTCCATGGGGCATACATTCTCTTGAATATTATTGGCTATTTCCCCCCTGACACGATACATGTAATGGTAATTGATCCAGGGGTAGGTACTTCAAGAAAAGGTGTTTTGGCCCGTCTTGAGAGGGGCTATTTTGTTGGACCCAACAATGGCCTTCTTACATTTGTTAGGGATATGGTGAGGGACATATATGAAATAATAGTGCCCAGTGATGCTAGTAGGACATTCCATGGAAGGGATGTATTTGTACCGGTGGCTGCAAAACTTGCCATGGGCAAATGGCCTGAGAATCTTAAAAAAATATCTAAAGATAGCATAATATCCCTTAATATAAGGTCTCCACAGCTTGTAAAAAATGCAATCATGGCCACAATAATACACATTGACTCATTTGGAAATGTAATTACAAACATTCCTGACAATTTTGTTAAGTTCACACCTGGTGAGGAGATTTTTTTGAATTACCATGGGATACACAAATGTATATTCAGGGAAACATATGAGGAGGGAAAGGAGGGTGAGCTAATAATGTTAATAAACAGTGAGAATTTCCTGGAGATCTCTATGAACAAGGGCAGGGCCAGCAATTTTCTAAAGGCTAACAAGATGGATGAAATAATGATAGAACTACCATGAAATTTTTAAATGATTAATTCATGATAAAAAATATGATCATAACAAGGGAGTTAAAGATTTCAAGCAGGGGAGAGCTTGATGTAATAAATCTAACAGACAAGGTGGATGATATTATAAAGGAGGCAAATGTAAGAAACGGTCTTTGTATTATTTTTTCAAGAAGCTCAACATCTGCCATCACCATAATAGAATTTGAGCAGGGATTAATAGAGGATTTCAAGAGATACTTGGAAAGAACGATACCAAAGGGCATAGATTATGAGCATGAAAAGAAATGGCATGATGGTAATGGTCATTCTCATGTCAGGGCTTCTTCATTAAAACCGGATCTTTGTGTTCCAATAGTAAATGGATCTCTTGCACTTGGAACCTGGCAACAAATAGTATTTTTAGAGTTTGACATAAGGCCTAGGGAAAGGACAATAATAGTCCAGATAATAACATGAGACTATGGATTTCAGCATCGCAACAATAATATCGATAATTCCTGTTGGTGTATTGCTATACGATGCATTTGGTAAAAGGGAGGACGTTAATGACAGGGGCATATTTGTTTATTTAATTACTGGCTTTTTTGCAGGTATAATAATTTCAATATTCTTTCTTCTACTTGTCTCCTCTGCAAGGAATTACCTAGACCTTTCACTTTTTCTAGTTATACTTTTCCCATTTTTTACAGAACTTTTTAAGTTCATTATATTCAATAGGAGAAAATACATCAATAAAAAAGAGGCTGTTCATTATTCATTCTCCTTTGGTAATGGAATGGGGGCAATGTTCTCATTATCCCTTATATATTATTATGCAAGGGGTTTTTCACCTTCCATTTTTTATTATCTTGTATTCCTTTCATTCTCCTTTCTTTATGTATTTTCCTTTTCATCAAGTGGCATTCTTATTGGCAAGGGTATATTTGAAATTAAAAGAAGGTACAATTTAATAAATGCAATAATGGTGGAGATGCTTGCATTTCTTTTCCTTTTACCTTACATGTGGTCAATGATCATTTATTCCTCTATGGGAATTTTAATAATGGTGCCCATCTATATGTTCTTAAGAAAGGAATTAAAGTGATTTATATGAGGAAAGAAACAGTTGCCTATGCCTACATAGCCTTTTCCTTGGCAGCAATTGTGATTGTTATTTCTCCCTCAGTCTTGGGTATTTGGTATTCATCTCCAAGCATGATATACATACCCGTTCCTTCAAGCCTTTCAGGATATTTCATCAGATACATAAACATATCAACAGGGAATGGATCCAAACTTGTTTTGAATATTACATTACCATATTCTGAAACTTACTACCAAACCTCTTCTCTACAGGTGATGAGTAAACAAAAATATACTTACCACCATGAGGACAATAGAACATGGTATTCATTTTCAATAGGATCATCAACAAGTATTGAGTTAATATACAATTATAATATAAAGTCTATCTCATACCCTGTTTCTCAGTATAACAGCCTTAACACCTCTGCAATCCCAGAATACCTAAAAAATCAGTACCTCGGTGATGAATATCTATACAATTACAAAGTAATAATGCCTGAAAAATTTAAAAACATAACTGAAGGAATTATAAAAAATTCTACAAATGTTTTCGAGGAGGAGAAGGCAATCTATGATTATATAGTAAAGAATTTTAAATATAAGATCACATACACAAGGCTCGGACTACCAAATTCGGCATGGCAGACATATATTAATCGCAGTGGTGATTGTGTAGAATTATCATTCCTCTATGTGTCGATGGCCAGATCCGTGGGTATTCCTGCCTGGGTAGAGTTTGGCTGGCTCTATACCTCCCAAACCTGGGCAGAACATGCCTGGGTAGGTACAGTAATTCCGACAAAAAATGGCCTGGTAAGGGCTATTATAGATCTTACAGAGGAGGTGGGCACATCAGACCTTGGCATAGGCTTTTTTGTCAGAGATCCATATAGATTAACTGAATGGGTAGATGATGGAAACAGCACAGATCTAACAAATTACTATACCCTTATTTATGGCGAGACTGTTGGTAGTTTTTCACCACCCACTGATGTTGTTATTCCAGCAAAGGTGGTATTAGGGCAATATACTTTACTTCCATTACCTTCATATGCCATTGATCCATTTATATTCAGGCTCATAATTGTTGCTGTTTCTTCACTTATAGTATACTTTATTATAAGGAAAAAATGATCATTGTAATATTCCTTCTACTGCGTCCACTTTAACCTTTCCCTTCGATCCTGATACCTCCCAATAGGGCCAATAATAGTTACCAATGAATTTGAGTGAAAGTGATCCCTCCCTCACCTTTCTTTTCCTTCTTTCTATTATTGTGACATTCTCCTTTTCCACCTTTATTTCCTCTCCTTCCCTTGAAAATGAATATGTAAGGAATTTTTTAAGAATATCCTCTGCCTCCTCCCTGTTCATTGTTGCTACCTCACTCTCGTATTCCATGGAAATCTCCGAAACTATTGTGAGACCCATTGTAATGTACCTGATTTCACCATTAACGGTATTTATGCCTACCCTTCCAAAATATTTTCTTGGCGTTACTATACCCTCCACCATTACCTCCAGTTTATATTCATATATAAAATATGGTATTAATATCAGCCTTGTCTTAAAGCCCTGTACCTCCTTTTTTGCCTTTAAAATTGCATCCTCCTTCGTTAATATTGGCATCACTATCTTCTTTTCGCCCGTCCTAGAATCCTCAAGAAATATTGGCACAGATTCCTCTAACTTTTCCTCCTGTTCCTCCTCTACCTCTATTTCCATATCGAGTATTTCCCTCACCTTTTCATCATTCTCCTTTAATAGGTTGAGTACATATTCACCTATATCCCTTGCAAGCTCTTCTCTTGTTTCAATTGAAATATTAAGCTTCTGAGCCTGTCTTTTTGCATCCTCTGTTATGTCTCCCAGGCATACCATTTGCTTTGATCCTGCATACATCTCAAGATCCCTATAAAACCTGAGTACATCATCACCCGTCACCTGTTTTTCAAAAATACCCAAGATTATGCTAATCCCATCTCTTTCAAAGAAGAGATATTCTTTTGGTTCTCTTCTCTCCAATTTGAAGCCGTATCCCTTCATCACTGTAATTATAATGTCCCTGAGTGGAATCATTTCAAAAAAATATCATTCTACATTATTTAAATATTATGGTAAAGATTCTAAATGTGTAAATTGAAAAGATTTTCTAAATAGAAGGAATATCATTTATAACTAAACAAAATTATCAGAAATTTACAAAACTTAAGCCCTTGAAAATTATGTAACCTTCTAAATTATATGTTAAATTTTTAATGTGAAGTTTTTTGCATTTAAATAGTATTACCTTAAATTATGATAAAAATTTGTCATACACCAGATGCAGATGACGCCTTTATGTTTCATGCAATTGTAAATAAAAAAATAAAAGTGCCTTTTGAAATAGATTTTTGCGTGGAAGATATAGAAACATTAAATAAAAAAGCAATAAGTATGAAGATTGACGTAACAGCAGCATCAGTTTACACATATTTTCTAATTTCTGAAAAATATGATATCCTATCCGCCGGAGGGAGCTTTGGCGAGGGATATGGCCCTATTATAGTTTCAAAAAAATCCTACAATGAAAATGATATTAAAAACCTAGTTATAGCTGTCCCTGGAAAATTGACTACCTCTTATCTTATTTACAGAATATTTTATGAGGCAAAAAAAGAAATAGAAATGAATTTTCAAGACATTATGGATTCCATTATAAGAGGTGAAGTGGATTTAGGTTTGTTAATTCACGAGGGGCAGGATACATATAAAAAATATGGTTTGAAACTTGTTTCAAATCTTTATGATAATTGGTCCAAATTAGCTGATAATTTACCGCTGCCCCTAGGAATAAATATAATAAGAAGGGACTTAGATAAAAAAATCAAACTTGAAATACTAAGGTTAATTAAAGAATCAATATTATATGCTTTAAATAATAAGGAAGAAGCTCTAAAATATGCAATGAAATATGCAAGAGGGAATGATGAAAATACAATATTAAATTTTGCACTTAAATATGTGAATTTAAGAACTTATGATATGGGTAAAGATGGTAAAAAATCCATAAATCTTCTACTAAAAATCGCTCAAGAAAAAAAATTAATTAAAAAAGGTGTGAAAATAAACATAATTTAAGATTTTTATCTCTTTGAAAAATATTATGCCCATTATAGATATCAGAATCTTTAAAATAACTGTCCCTACAATTGTCAAAGAGGATAATTTAATGTATTTTAGATCACAACTTTATGCTAAAAAGAAAGACAAGAGGAATGAAGAAAATAAAAATTTTGAAGATCTATCAAAAAAAGTAATAAAGCAAATAGTATCAAAAGCGCATCATCCAAAAACTAATGAAAAATTGAAGAAATGATTTGATTTATATGAAAATCATGGAAAGGAATTCAATACCTTTCGGAAATTTTAGACTTATATAATAAAAGGGAATATCATGAAGACTTAGATGCAAAAAATTTTTCGTAACCCTAAAGAAAACATTTTGAAGAAGATTATATCTAGAATGCATACTTCCACAAAAATTTTAGAGACCATTTTTATTGAATATTAAATATTTCATTATTTTTCGATAAAGTTTTAATTTTAGAATTGTTTTATTTTCTTAAGATGTTAAACGAAGATGAGATAAGGGAGCTTTGGGATCTCTTCATAATGCAGTATGGCTATAATCTTAAGATATCAATGTTGAGTGAGAAATATCCAGAGGAAAGGAGCCTATACATTGATTTTATGGAAATACAGGATTTTAGCCAAGAACTTTTAGAAAATCTGACCACAAACCCTGAAGAAACGCTTTTGATCGGTGAAGAGGTAATAGCAAAAAAGTTCCCAGAGGAACAGAAGGTTGAGATTGTTCATATAAGACTGAAAAATATTCCTGATGATAGATTAAGGGAGATTAGAAAGATAAGGAGCAAGAATATAGGGGAGCTGATCACCATTGAGGGGCTTGTGAGGCAGGTAACTGAGGTAAGGCCAAAACTTCTCACTGGTGCTTTTGAATGTGCCTCTTGTGGTCATATAAACTATAAGGATCAAGAGACTGAAAACCTTGAAATGCCATTATACTGTGAGGGCTGTGGTAAAAAGAAGGGTGAAACTAAGTTCAAGCTATTAGAGGATTTTTCAGTTTTTCTAGACTCTCAAAAGATTGAGGTACAGGAAAACCCTGAGGACATTAGGGGTGGTGAACAACCTCAGAGACTGCAGGTATATCTCGAGGATGATCTTACGGGGATTGTTGTGCCCGGAGATAGGGTAAGGATCACGGGCATACTTAAAACAAGGCCAAGGGGCACAAAGCAATTCCCAAGTGTTGTTTTTGACATATACCTTCATGCAATAAATGTGGAATCAATAAAGGAGGAATACAAGTCAATTAATCTGACTGAGGAGGATGTGGAAAGGATAAGGGAATTTGCACAGGATAAAAATGTTATTGAAAAGCTGAGGAAAAAAATAGCAAGTACACTTTTTGGTCTTGACATCGAGAAAGAGGCGATATTATTACAGCTTTTCGGAGGGGTACCTTTGAAGAGGAGGGATGGTACAAGGATTAGGGGGGATATACACATACTGCTCGTGGGTGATCCTGGAACAGGAAAATCTCAGTTATTGAAATACATTACAAACATAGCACCAAAAAGTATTTACACCTCTGGAAAGGGATCAACTGCTGCAGGCTTAACTGCAGCAGCCACCAAGGAGGAATTTGGCGAAGGTAGGTGGACCCTAGAGGCAGGTGCTCTAGTTCTTGCAGACAATGGAATAGCGGCAATAGATGAAATAGATAAAATGGATGATAAGGACAGGGTAGCCATGCATGAGGCAATGGAACAGCAGACAATAACAATATCAAAGGCAGGTATGAATGCTACCCTTATGGCTAGGTGTTCAATACTTGCTGCAGCAAATCCTAAGTTTGGCAGGTTCGATGTTGCCAGGCCATTGTCCGATCAGTTGAACTTACCACCTACACTTCTCTCCAGGTTTGATGCAATATTCAAGATGCCTGACATACCTGGAGAGATAGATTCACAGATTGCTGATCATATATTGGATGTTCATATGGAAAGAGAGAGTGAAAAAGAGGAAATAGATGATGAATTTTTCAAAAAATACATTGCATATGCAAAAAAGCACATAATTCCAAGGATAATGCCTGATGCAAGGGAGGAGCTCAAGCAATACTACCTCAAAATGAGAAATCTTTACAACCAAACACCAACTAAGAGCATACCGATAACGGCAAGGCAGATGGAGGCTCTTATAAGATTGACACAGGCATCCGCAAGGGCTAGGCTCAGCAACATTGCCACTGCTGAGGATGCAAAGAGGGCAATTAAAATAATCCAGCACTTCATAGAGGACATTGCAACTACCCCAGAGGGAACAATAGACATAGACAGGGTAGTAAGCACTATTCCATCGGGTGAAAGGAGCAAGTATGAAACAATAATGGATATAATAAAGGATCTTTCCATTGGAAAGGGCTATGCAGGGGAGGATGAGATAATAAGGGAAGCAAAGGTAAGATCTGGCATAGATGAACATGAGGTGAGAAAGATATTGAACGTTCTTGCAAGGGACAATCTTGTGTACCAGCCGTTTACAGGAAGATACAAGGCAATTGAATGAAAAAATTTTTATAAAAACAATTCAAATTCACATCAGAAATATTTTTAAATAAATTCAAAATTAGGATTATGGTACCAGGCTAGGCCGGGGGAGGTAGGCGTTCCCCTTTACCTGAAGTCTAGATGCAGGGCGACTGCTGGGGGCGGGAGAGGGAATGGTAGGAGTCCTGTCCTGCAGCTATTGAAATCCTGTCCTCCGGGATTGGGGGTGGCATACCTGCCTCCAAAGGGAGGCAAGGGTGCCTTTATCACGGGAAAACCGCCAGGCCCGGAAGGGAGCAGCGGCACCGTGAACCTGCGATGCTCGGAGGGGTGCGGGATGGAGGCGGGGGCAGGGAAAGCTACTATCATTCCTTAACCCCACCCCAGTGGCCTGGTACCAAATCTCAAAAGTGGTAAAATGGAATTCAAAATCATACATGATTCAATCCATGGGAGCATCAGGGTGGAGGAGCCTTTACTTTCAATTCTCGAGTCTCCTGAGGTACAGAGGATGAGCAATGTCAGACAACTTGGATTGAATTATTTAGTTTTTCCTGGTGCGAACCATACAAGGCTAGAACATTCGCTTGGAGTTTCGCATATTGCAGGTGTTCTTGGAAACAATCTTAATCTTGATATATATGAGATTAACCTACTGAAGATTTCTGGCCTTCTCCATGACATAGGGCATCCACCCTTTTCACATGCCTTGGAGGATTATATTTATGAAAGGACAGGCCTTAGACATGAGGATATTGGTGCAAAGATAATATTTGGTGATTTTGACATTATAGGTGAATATCCTGGAAAAAGGAGATTCATAGGGGAAATACTTGAGGAGTACTCTATAGATAGCAAAGATATTGTAAATATAATAATGTTCAATAAAAAGAATATGGGGTTCAATGAACACAATTATCTTGGTGAAATAATTTCTGGGGATCTGGATGCTGACCAGCTTGACTATCTTTTAAGGGATTCACATTATACAGGTGTAGCCTACGGTATAATTGATATTCAAAGAATATACAATACAATAGGTCTTTATGAGAATGAGATAGTTTTTGATATAAAGGGGAAAGAGGCTCTAGAGGGTGTGATGGTGGCAAGAGCACTCATGTACTCTTCTGTTTATTTCCATAAGACTGCAAGGATTGCAGAACTTATGATCTGCAAAGCGCTGAATTATATTAAGATGGATCCATTCAAGCTGGTTTCAATGAATGATTCTGAACTTTTATCAATGCTAATAAATTCAAATGGTTTTGCAAGGGAGATTGGACTAAGGATAAAATACAGGAACCTTTTCAAGAGGGCATATTATCTAGAAGAACTTCCAGAGGATCTTAAAAAGATTGATCCAAAAAGGATTGAAAGGGAGATTGCTGAGGAATCTGGAATACCCCAGGAATATGTTATTGTTGACTTTCCTGTAAATGAAACATCAAGGTTCAGTGGCCTTGACTTGAATTTGATTAAAAATGGAAAAATAGTAAAACTAAGTGAGGAATCAAGAATAGTAAAGGCAATCAGGTCTAGAAGACCATATGATTATGAAATAATGGTGGTAACAGAGAAAGATTTTGTGGAAAAGGTAAAAAAGGCTTCAAAAAGGATTTTAATCTGAGGATTCGGATTCCTCAGATTTCTTCTTCTCTGGCTGTTTTGCGCCTGCTGCTCCTCCTTTTGCAGCCACCACATCATCAATCCTAAGAATCATCACTGCTGCCTCTGTGGCTGAATCTATAGCCTGCTGACCTACCCTGATTGGTTCTATTACTCCAAGTTTCCACATATCCTCTATCTGACCTGAGAACACATTTACACCATGGTTTTTATTTCCATCCTTATGTGCCTTTCTCAGGCTTATTATCATGTCTATGGGATCCAGACCAGCATTCTCTGAAAGGGTCCTGGGAACTATTTCCATTGCATCTGCAAACTTCTCGATTGCCAGTTGCTCCCTTCCACCTACACTTGAGGCATATTCCCTCAGGCCCAGGGATATTTCTATAGCTGCAGAGCCTGCACCTGTTACTACTTTCCCATCCTCTATTGCCTTTGCTACCACATGAAGGGCATCCTGTATTGATCTTTCTATCTCATCCACAACGTGTTCTGTGCCTCCCCTGACAAGTATTGAAACTGCCTTTGGATTCTTGCATCCAGTGACAAATGTGAGGTGGTCTTCTCCTATCTTGATCTCCTCCACTTTTTCTGCCTGTCCAAGGTCGTTAGGAGTAAGATCGTCAAGGTTCATAACTATCTTTGCACCTGTGGCCTTTTCAAGCTTCTCCATATCACTCTTCTTTACCCTTCTTGCGGCATATATGCCCTTCTTTGCAAGGAAGTGCTGTGCCATATCATCAATTCCCTTCTGTGAAAATACCACATTTGCCCCAGTAGCAGCGATTTTTTCCACCATTTCCTTAAGCATCTTTTCCTCTTCCTCTAGGAATGAATGTATCATTGATGGATCCCTTATCTGTATGTTTGTATCAATCTCAGGTTTCTTAATTTCAAGTGCAGCATTTAGAAGAGCAATCTTTGCATTCTTCACCACCTGTGGCATATCAGGATGTGCCTTCTCTTTATCTACGATTATTCCATCTATAATCTGTGTATCATCAATGGATCCTCCCTGTTTCTTTACCACCTGTACATTGTTCAGGTCAGCAATCCTTTTTCCATCAACTGTTTCAATTATCTTTTTAACAGCCTTCACAGAAATATCTGCAAGTAGATCCTTGCTCATGCTTGCTCCCTTACTTCCAAGGGCAGTCATAGCTATCTTTTTAAGCACATCATCATCCTTTTCAGATATGTCCCTAGATATTTTTTCAAGTATTTCCTTGGCCTTTTCCGCCGCCATCCTGTACCCTGTTGATATTATCGTCGGATGAACGTTCTGCTCAAGAAGCTGTTGAGCCTGCTTGAGAAGTTCACCTGCAAGCATAACTGCTGTTGTTGTACCATCGCCCACCTCTGTATCCTGTGTCTTTGCTACCTCTACCATCATCTTGGCAGCAGGATGCTCCACCTCTATCTCCTTCATTATTGTAACACCATCATTTGTAATCACAACATCCCCAAGGGAATCTACTAGCATCTTGTCCATTCCCCTAGGTCCAAGAGTGGATCTCACTGCCTCCGCTATTGCAATCGCAGCTTGAATGTTATTTTTCATTGCATCTCTTCCAGTTTCTCTCTTTGTACCTTCCTTAAGAATTAATATTGGCTGTCCTGCCATCATCTACCTTTCACCTCTTTATCGGATAAAATAGTTCTTCTATATAAATATTTCTTACACATTAACTATTTTATAATTTAAAAATCGAAGAATTTATTAGTGAAAAGAATATATAAAAGAACATGCCTTTACTTGGAAGAAGAGGACCTTCTACCACCTTTATGCAGATGCTCAGAGATCTTTTAGAGCAGGGTAGAAATGAGGCAAAGACAAATCCCAACAATGCCAAGGTTACATTAAGAAAGATACACAGGCTTATCAGTGATGCAGATCAAAGTGAAAAGATGGCAATTGAGGAAAATAAGAAGGAGGTAATAAAAATATTATTGGAGGCTGGAGAATTACTTTTTGAATTGAGCGATAAGGATAAAAGCATAGATTATTTTGAAAAGGTAAAGGAGCTGGATCCAAAAAATGTCAAGGCATGGTATGAGATAGGCAGGATTTTAATCAGCCAGAATTTACAGATTCCATATGCTATTGTAAATCTTAAAAAGGCAATAGAACTTGACCCCACTAATTACAAGGCAATGGAACTACTTGGTGACCTATTTAGGATAAGGCATGAGGATTCCGAGGCAATCAAATGGTACAGAGAGGCTATGAAATATTCAGAAAATAAAATAGAACTCCTTGACAAGATATTAGCAGTAAACCCAAACGATATGGATGCATTAAATGAAAAACTAAATTTTTACATTTTAAAGGGAATGAAGGAGGAGGCGGCAATGATTTACCTCCAGCTGGCACTATCAAAAAATAGTTTGGATTTAGTTGATGAGGGGCTAAAGCTCTTACCAAACAATCCCCAGTTATTGAAGGCTAAGGCAAGAATGTTATTATCAATGGGGAAAAAATCTGAGGCACAGCAATTTATAGAGAAGGTGGAGAAGCTTGCGCCTGATGATCCTGAATTGATAATATTGAAATCGCAGATGGAAGAAAAGGAAGAAGTTGCGGAGGATCTCTTTGGAGAACTCACTTTTGGGGAAGAAGAACCGGACGAGAATACCCTAATGATTGCACTTTATGATCCCCCTACCCTGAGAAAGCACCTTAAAAACTTTGGATCAAATGAATCATTTAGGGAGAAGCTTGATAGGCTTTTATCATCCATAGGGAGGTCCATGGATCTACTTCCTGCTGTTGAAGAAATACTTAAGGCATGTATAGATCTAAAGACAATAGAGGATTTCTTTCCAGAAAAGGATGGAATAAGAGCCTTCGTATCTGGTGATAAGGATTCTGCTGAAAAATTCTTCAACAATATAGTTCAAAAGGATCAAAAAAACCCGGTTGCATGGTATTATAAGGCAAGAATAGCAAACGAAAAGGGTAATAAATTTGCGGCCAAAAACTTCCTTTCAATGGCCATAAGACTAGGATACCCCAAGGAATTGGTTGATCCTTCTCTTCTTGAACTGGTGTCCTAGATGCTTATTGTAAAGATAGGTGGCAGTGTAATCACTAACAAGGGGAAATACAGGAAAATAAGGGAGAATATTATTAAAAGACTTGCATATGAATTTTATCCAAATGATTCAATATTAATTCATGGTGCAGGATCATTTGGCCACTATCTAGCAGATATACATCATTTAAATGATGGATTAAAAGAGGAAAACAGGCTAGAATATTCAAAGGTATCAAGGGATCTTCAGGAACTTAACACAAAGATCATTGAATATCTCATAAGAAACGGTAAGCCCGCAATTACATTACCCTTGCATTCATTCCATATGGTGGGTGAAGAATTCAATTATAGGAGGTTTGTCGACTATATTCAAAGGGGTTTTATACCTGTGATCTACGGTGATATTGTTCTTGATCCAAAGAAGGGAATGAGCATATGTTCTGGTGATCAAATAGCATTCCATCTTGCAAAGGCATTAAGGCCAGAGAGGGTAATTTTTGTCACTGATGTGGATGGAATATACGACAAAAATCCTAAGGTTTATGATGATGCAATACTTTTAGAAACTGTTTCTTCAAAGGATAACATACAATTCGATGGCATTTTTCCAGATGTAACTGGATCGATGGAGGGTAAGATGAGGGCCATGAGGGCCATTGCAAGGCTCGGTATTGATGTTCTTGTGATTAATGGTCTTGTAAGGGGGAGGTTGAGAAGGGCAATGGTTGGTGATTATGTTAAAGGAACGAGGGTGTTACCATGATAGAAAATAGAAAATCTGACCATGTTTCAATCGCATCTGAAAGGGATGTTATGGCACACTATAATTACTGGGATGATATATATTTAATTCACAATGCAATGCCTGAAATAAATTACGATAACATTTCCACAGAAACATACTTTTATAGAAGGAACCTAAAGTATCCAATAATTATAGAATCAATGACTGGTGGTTTTCCACAGGCAAAAGTGATAAATGAGAATATAGCTAAAGTGGCCTCTGAGCTTCAGATTGGCATGGGTGTTGGTAGTCAGAGGGTTTTGCTTAAGAACAGGGAGTTAATGGACACTTTTTCTGTAATAAGGGACTATGACATACCTCTAAGGATTGCAAATATTGGGGCACCTCAGCTAATAGAGCAGCACCATGAAAAGGCTGTTAACGATGATGAGCTCTCATTTATAATGAACACACTGGATGCACATTTTCTAGACATACATTTTAACTTTCTACAGGAGGTAGTTCAGCCAGAGGGGGATAAGAGGGCAAGTGGTATAGAGATGAGACTAAAGGACATATGCTCCAAGTTCCCTGTTATAGCCAAAGAAACCGGTGCAGGGATAGATTTTGATATTGCTCTGAGATTAAAAAGGGCTGGTGTGATGGCAATAGATGTATCTGGGGTCTCAGGAACATCCTTTGCAGCAGTTGAACATTACAGGGCGAAGGAAATAAATGACAAAATAAGGGAAAGGCTCGGTTTGACCTATTGGGACTGGGGTATACCTTCACCATATTCTGTAATCAGAACAAAAGGTTTGGGTGTTAAGATTATATCCTCAGGTGGGATAAGGAACGGCCTTGATGTTGCTAGATCCCTGGTTATAGGAGCAGATTTGGTGGGTATGGCAGGTCATGTGCTTAAATATGCAAAAGAGGGATATAAGCCCCTACTTGATGAAATGCAGAGTATAGTGGAGGAATTGAAGGCGGCGATGTTCCTTACAGGTTCAAAATCTGTTGATTCTCTTAAAAATAAAAAATATATTGTAATTGGAAGACTAAGGGATTGGCTTGAGCAAAAATGAGGGAAAGATGTCCTGTTTGTGGCAAGGATACGCTTGAAACAAACTTTAGAGAGGAAAATATTGAATATTTTGGTAGGATGCTCCTAATTTCCAGCTACTGTTCTTCATGCGGTTACAGGCATAATGACGTTCTTTTGGTCGACCAGAAAGAACCAGTAAAAATTACGTTTGTGGCCTCGGGTGAGGAAGATCTTAAGGTAAGAGTAATAAGATCATCACACGCAAGCATTATGATACCTGAGATTGGTGTATCTATAGATCCAGTAACATATGGGGAGTCCTTTGTTTCAAATGTGGAGGGCCTACTTTTAAGGATAATAAATGTAATGTCACAGCTTTTAAGGGATTCTAGTGAAAATGAGAGAAAAGAAATTTTGGAAAGACTAAAAAAGATTGGAAAAATGAGAAATGGGCTTGAGAGGCTTACAATAATAATAAACGATCCTAGCGGTAATAGCGCCATAATTAGTGATAGGGCAAAGATAGAGAGGGGAAATCTTAATATTGACTAAGATATAACAAAAAACATGGATATTAATGAGATAATGAAGATGGTGGAGAAATCTTTGCCAGATGAAAATCTTTTTTCTGAGGTTCTAAGGGATATTGTAAAGGATGAACTTAAGGATTATCTTAAAAATATTTTAGAAAAAAATCCAGAAATTAAAAAGGGAATTAGGGAGGCAATTAAAAAATACACTGATGCAAAATTGCACGAAATTGCTGCCACTACTGAATTTTCAAAATCCTTCATTTCACTTATTATAGCGTCAATGCCTGAGGATATGAAAAAGGAGATTTTAGAGGATCTTATTACTATGTTTCAGCGCGAGATATCAAAAACTGTTGAAAAAACATTATAATTTCTTGTATATTTTTCCATCCCTCACAATCTTCCCCTTTTTTATAAGTATTGACAATGTTTCATTTAGCTGTGACTTTTTTGGTTTTATCTGAAAATATTTTTCATATATATCCTGAAGCGATTCAATTGTGACCTGATTTTCATCCATTATTTTCAATGTAATGTTTGTTAAATCCTCATAAACATTCCAAGGGAAGATAAACCATGTCCATTTGTCCTCTGGAACAACATCAGCATAATAATCGGGAATGTACTTTGAATGGAGTATATGCAATAATGTTGCTGATTTTAACTCACTGGGCCCCATATTTTTTACGTGATCAACAGCAAGACTAAGGCTCTGTCCTGTATCCGTTATATCATCAACAACAAGAACCCTTTTCCCTGAAATATTAATAGGTAGGGTTTGGGTGATCCTTGCCTGGCCATCAGGTGTTGCGGTAATTCCCCAATGCTCTGTCTTAACGGCATAAAGATCCTTAATCTGCATCCTATCAGATATAAGCCTTGCAGGTACAAGACCACCCCTTGCTAGGCCTATAATCACTTCTGGATTATATTTATCCAGTTCAATCTTTTTTATTACCTCAGAAACCCAATCCTCAATGTTTTTCCATGTAACAAGCATGCATCTAAAGCCCTTCATAATTACCTATAAAAAAAAAGCCTTATAAAATTTTCATAATACTAGCCATCTATGATTCACTAAATTTAATATTCAAAAAACTAGTTTTTAATAAGATTTTTTATCGTGATTAGCTAAAGGATAATTAAAAAAATAAATATAATAATTTATATTAAAATTAATAGATTGTAAATTGAATTAATAGAGGAAATTTAAGAGGTGCTTTAATTAAAATAAATTTAATGATTGATCAGATCGATGATTAGAATCGATTACAGAAAGTAATAATGAAGTTTTAGATGTAGCGTCTATAAAATAAATAAAAAATATAATAAATCATTTTTTAAAAAAATGATTAGACACAAAACAAAAAAGATTTTTATAGTAAATAAGAATACTTTAATTAAATGAATCAGGATGAAAAGACAGTCCATTTGAGGCTTAAGGATAACCCTGATATTACAGTTGAGGAGGTCTATAAATTTATGGAGGAGCTCAGGAAAAAGCATCCTGATAGGGAGATTTTTTATGATGGGGACCTTCAGGCAGTTTGTAGCAGGCCTAAGAAACAAATACCAAAGGAATAGGGAAATGTTTAAATATGATAATCTATTGTTCTGAGTGAACGGAAGGCTCTTTTCCGATGGACAAGGAGTAAAACCGTTCAAAGAACGAAAAAAGAAGGAAGAAAGTATGGAAAACGTAACGAAAATAAAAGACCTTAGCCCTGAATCAAAAAGGGTTAATGTTTTGGGAAAAGTGACCAGCATTGGAGAAACGAAGGAAATTCAGACAAGATATGGAGAATCCAGGAAATTGACAGAAGTGGTAATAGGAGACGAGACAGGATTGATAACACTTACCCTTTGGGGGGAGCAGTCAAACGATATTACCCAGGGCGATACACTATACATAGACAATGGATATGTGACGCTGGTAAGAGGGCATATGAGACTTAACGTGGGCAAATATGGCTCTATTAAAAAGAGCGAGGAAACAGTTGAGAATGTTAACACAGAGAATGACCTCAGTGCCCAGGAGCACCAGCAAGAGTTCAGGTCTGAAAGGAGACCATTTAATCGTGGTGGAAGAAGAGACTTTAAGAGAAGGTTTTAATTAAATTGTTTTTATTGTTTTAGCTATCTCCTTTAATAGATAGCTTTTATTTTTTTCTGTTTCTATATAAAATCTGATTTTATCATCATACCAGTGCTTTGGATATTTTTTATCCTGAATCTCATACTTAATGTTCAATTTCTTCAATGCCATCTCAACCTTTTCAGGTGTGGCATCAGATGCAAGTGACTTGGGCACCTTCCTACCCATTTTCCTAGAAAGTGTTTTTTTAAAATAGGATGTATAAATTATCATTTCCCTATCAAAACGCCGTTCAGGACACCATCCTGACCGGGCCTGGATGTTATCCTTACCATGCCCAGTTCTGTAAGTACTACTGCACCCTTATTTATTATGTTCCTTTGGATGTAATGTGGATCAGCCCTATTCTCTTTCACTGTAATTATCTTTGCCCTTTTTATTACCTTTGCCTCTGGATCATATACATTTACCATATTAGTTGATAAAATTTTTATCTTATAATGACCACCAAATGTTCTCTCAATCTTTTTCCTCTCTTCCCCTAGTCTGGTGAGCACGGGATCACTCCCAAGCTCGTATCTCCTCTTATGCCTAAATTGCCTATATTTACCACCGGTCATTTTCCTATTTGATCTACCTTGCCAGAATGTCATTATTACACCTACCTTTTTATTTAAACATTCAAATGATCTTTTCGTGAATATACTTAAATTATATAAATACTTTTCCAGTAAATTTTTTTTACCATTGATATATTAAAAATTATGAAATTTATATGCAACAGATGTGGTGAAGAAAGGAGGGATCATGAACTTTTTTGTAGTAGGTGTGGAGGCTTGTTCAAGCCTTTTTTTGAGGAGGAATTCCATTCCGATCTTAGGAAGAATTTTCCTTACATTGATGAATGGGTGAGCCTAGGTGAGGGAAATACGCCACTCTTATATGATGATGCTATTTTTAAAATGGAGCATATATCACCAACACTTTCATACAAGGATAGGGGTGCTGTTACACTTATATCATCTCTGAAGAGCTATCTTGATAAAAATAAAATAAAAAGAATAAATGAGGATTCATCTGGAAATGCTGGAGCATCAATTGCTGCCTATGGAGCAAGGGCTGGATTGGAGGTACATATCTATGTTCCAGAAAAGGCAAATGAATTCAAAATAAAGCAAATAGAATCCTATGGCGCAAAAATACACAGGATAAGTGGTTCAAGGAGTGATGTGGCAAGGGAGGCAATGA
>Ga0315298_1003299_pt1 | contig 26014 bp, 20 predicted proteins | sample WHS_1_MG_FD_203077 | JGI IMG/M metagenome (GOLD analysis project Ga0315298, IMG submission 203077) | Extremophilic microbial mat communities from Washburn Hot Springs, YNP, Wyoming, USA - WHS_1_MG | ecosystem: Environmental > Aquatic > Thermal springs > Hot (42-90C) | place: USA: Wyoming... | reverse complement strand
TTCTCCTTTTTCGCCATCAACGACTGCCACAATTACAAGCATTCCATCTTTGGCTAATTGATTTCTATCGCGCAAAACAACTTCGCCAACATCGCCCACTCCCAAACCATCAACCATCACATAATTAGCCGGCACTTGATATTGAGTTGGAACAATTGATTCTTTTGTAACTTCAATAATTTGACCATTTTCAGCAACTACAATATTTTGCTTTGGCATTCCTAATTGCTCAGCTAAATCAGCGTGCGCTTGAAGCATTGAGTATTGGCCGTGAATAGGAATTAAAAATTTTGGACGAATTAAATTGAGCATCAGCTTTAATTCTTCTTGTTGAGCATGACCGCCAGCGTGAATATCCATCATTTTGTAATGATAGACTCTTGCTCCTTGACGGTAAAAGCTATCTTTAAGGTTTTGAACAGTTCGTTCATTGCCCGGCACAACTGATGAGGAAAAAATAACCGTATCGCCTTTTTCAACTTTGAAAAATTTATGCTCGCGATTGGCAATACGCATCAACACTGCTTTATCCTCGCCTTGCGAACCAGTGCACAAAATAGTTAACTGGCGCGAGAGAAGACCTTGCGCTTCTTGCGGAGAAATCAAAGTATTTTTATTAATTTTGAGATAGCCCATCATTCGCGCAATCTCAACATTGCTTTTCATACTATAGCCATCAATCACCACGCGGCGATTAAATTTTTCTGAAAGCCAAATTAATTGCTGCAAACGACTAATCAATGAAGCAAAAGTAGCGGCAATAATTCGACCAGGAGCACGCTCAAAAATTCTTTCCAAATCATCATAAATGGCTTTTTCAGAAATCGAATGTCCTTCTTCTTCAGCGCCTGTTGAATCAGCCATTAAGACTAAAGGATTTTTTGAAGCCAAATAACTAATGCGGCCCAAATCAATCGGCGAATCAATAATCGGGCTAAAATCAATTTTAAAATCAGGCATATAGAAAATCGTGCCCAATGGCGTTTCTGTCGCAAAGCCTAAAGTATCAGGTACATTATGATTAACTAAATAAGGATGCACCTTAAAATGACCAAGAGTGATTGGTTGAAGTTTTTGAAGATCAATTGCTTCAACATCAAGCTCTTTTTGATAAGGAAAATCTGCTTGGCGTTTAAGAATAATTGCCTTGGTTAGGGGCGCGGTATAGATTGTTGGTGAACCTAATTTTTCAATAATATAAGGGATGGCGCCAATATGATCATAGTGCGCATGAGTGATAAAAACTCCTAAAATTTTCTTGCGATTTTTTTCAAGATAATCGACATTGGGGATGATAAAATCAATCCCTGGCATATCTTCTTCAGGAAATCTTAAACCACAATCAAAGACCAAAATCTGGTCCTTGTATTCAATAAAGGATAGATTGCGACCCACTTCGCCCAAACCACCCAAGACACAAATTTTTATTTTGTCTGTCGGTTTTTGAGTTTTGATATTTCTTTTTTGTTGAAACATATTTTTGTTTTTCTCTTGTTAGAAACAAGATTTTTAATGATTCGACTTTATCGACGAATAAATTAGTTATTAATGGAGAGTGCCGCGGGTGGGATTTGAACCCACACCCCGAAACGGGACACGGCCCTGAACCGTGCGCGTCTGCCAATTCCGCCACCGCGGCAAATTTAATTAATTTGTGAAAACAACTTTTTGATAGTTAAAAATTTTAAAAATTTTTGCGGTTGCGAAAGAAAAGATAGCTTTAATAATTGATTAGGCAATTTTTGAGGTGCTAAAATTTTTAACTCCGGCACTTCTTTGTAATGCTTATTTTTAACAAATTTTACTCCGCCATTTTTGTCTTTAAGACAATAATAGGCTGCGCCTTTTGCTTTTTGATAAGCATCATAAACATTAATCACTGATTCATCAATCCAATTGCCTACTTTCAACTCTTTTTTGGTTGGATTTATCATTGTCATTCCAAAAAATTTTGGCACAATCATTTTCTCCCCTTCTCTCACAAGCACCGCATACACTTCTTTAATTTTTAAAAAATCTTTTGAAGGTTTTTGCAAAATGAAGATGGCCTCGCCTTTTAAAACTTCATAATATTCTGGTTCATTATGTTTATGGTAATGACCGAAGGTTTTTGGAAATTCATTGCCGAGCATTTTAGGATATAAAATCGTTAGATCATAGCGCAGATTTTTTTGCTTTTTTTGAGAACGAAAAACACGATAAATAATTTCGTTATTTTTTAATTTAACATTTTTTTGAGCTAAAACTGGCTTTAGTTCTTCAAATGTTTTAACGGAAACTTTTTTCATAAGTTATTTTGCTGGATTGGAACTTTTAACTACTCTTTTTGTTTTCAAATACCATTGATAAACATTAAAATATCTTTCTTGGGAGCTATTGATGCGAACTAAATTTTCAATATGAAGCGATGGGGTGGTAATTAAGAAGAGCTTTGGATTGTAGAGAAAAACAGCTGGGGCATCAGAAACAATTAAAGAATAAACCTTGGCCAAATCCCTTTCATTGCTATTTTTATCAGCTGAGAGACGAATGTTTTCCAATAATTTATCAACCGCGCTATTTTCATATAAAGCTAAATTTAATCCTGGATAAAACTTTTGCGAAGAATGCCAGAAGGGAAAGAGATCGGGATTGAGATTGATGATGTTTCCGTAAATAAGAGCATCGTATAAACGAGTGGTTAAATAATTTTCTTGCAATTCTTTGGCATCAACAACTTTAATCTCAACATCAGCGCCAATTTCTTTCCAATATTTTTTCAAAAGCGACGCGGTTTCGATTAAAAAGTTTGAGGATGGAGTGATAAGAGTAAATTTTAAGGGTGTTGGCGCTTCGCCTTTGGCTAATGATTTTTCTAAAATGCCGTCATTATCTAGATCTTGCCAGCCATCTTTTGCTAAAATTTCTTTGGCTTTATCAACGGAATATTCATAATCTAAATTGCTGTCATAGCCGCGCATCCATTTAAGTAGTGGTCCCTCAACTGGATCGGCTAAATTATTAAACACTTGATTAATAATTGCCTTGCGATCAATGGCATAATTTAAAGCATATCTCACATTGCGGTCCGCTAAAACTTTTGAGATATTACCATTTAAAAAGACGGCGAAGTATTGCGGCAAAACATACGGATATAACTGATAAAAACGATCTATTTTTTGAATTGTTTCTGCTGAAACAGCATTGATCAAATCAAGTTGATGATAGTTGAAAGCGCGAAGCATTTCTGATTCGCTTTTATAAAATTTCACTACATAGTTATTAATGTACGGTCGGCCATTGTAGTATTTTGGATTAGCAACAAAAGCATAGTAATTGATATAACCTTTTTTATCGGCATCAAATTTTTGATACATAAAAGGGCCGGTGCCAATGGGTTCAAAGTTATATTGGGATAAATTTTTAATATTAGCCAAAGGGATGTCGCCAAAAATATGTTTGGGGATAATTTTTTGTTTTAAGTTTTCTTCAAAGAAAGCATAAGGATTTTTTAAGTCAAAGGTTAAAGTAAAATCACTAATTTTTGTTACGGTCACGCCTTGCCAAGCCACGCGATAGGGACTGTTAGTTTCCGGATTTTGAATGGTTGAAATAGTAAAAACCACATCATCTGCGGTAAAAGGCGTACCATCATGCCAAAAAACATCCTTTCTTAACCTCACTACCCAATGGCGGCCATCATCGCTTTTTTCATAAGAATCGGCCAAATCAGGGATAACACCTCCTTTACCATCATTTTTTAACAAACCACTATAAACCAAATTGCATAAACTCTGATCAATTTCATTGGCGGCAAAAATTGGATTAAGCGTTGTTGGCTGACCGACAAATCCTTCTCGAATAACACCACCTTCTTTTGGAACAACAGTGGTATTAGTGAAATACCAGTTGATGCCATAAGCAAGCGCGGAAAACAAAATAATAGCGATCGCTGCCCAAAAAAGCTCTTTCTCAATTTTTGAAAGCGAATGCCAAAAATTTTGCCAAAATTCTTTTTTGAAAAAATATTTCAATTTCATAGCTTATGCCCGAAACAAGGCAATGAGATTCAGGGCTAAAAAGATAGCTGCTAAAACAATGGTGGAATAAAAAATAATTTTTTCCAAACCGCGGCGTTGCTGATAAAATTCCGTGCTGCCGCCAAAAACTCCACCCAAACCCGTTCCTCTCTCTTGGAGAAGAACTAAAACAATTAGAACGATTGAAATAACAATTTGTGCGATAGCAATAACAGTTGTACTCATTATTTTTTAGCGAATAAATGAAAAAGAATATTAATAATCGACATAATTAAAGTTGACCAAATCAATGGCCAGCCAATTGGAATTACTAATCCATTAACTAATTGCGTTGCCAGCCACAAAATGAAGGCATTGATGATCAAAGTAAAAAGGCCAAGCGTTAAAGCAATTAAAGGACCAAGGATTAATTTGAGAATGGGCTTTAAAACAAAGTTTAAAATTCCTAAAACAAAAGCAGTAAGAATTAAGATTTTTAAGTCGCCGGTAAAAGAAACCTCGGGCACCATTTTAATAATTAAGAAGATGCTCAAAGCATTCAAAAGTACCTGTAAAACTAACCGAGAAAGAAATTTCATAAATTATTCTTAATAATAAACAAAAATCGCCAAAAATCAACTATTTTCTAAAAACGAAGAATTTATAGCCGAAAAAGTTCCAGATTAAATAAGCGATCGTGCCAATCAATTTAGCTACATTTTCCCATTGAGAAGCGCTTAGATGAAACATTGGATTAATCGCGGTAATGCCCAAAAGAATAAGGGTATTAAGAAGATAACCAATCACACTGACGCCAAAAAACTTGGCAAATTCTTGAGTTTTTGATTTTTCTTGAGATTCAAAAGTCCAGTATTTATTCCAGAAGTAACTATTGATATTAGCAATGAAAAAGGCAAAGAAATTAAAGAGCGCCAACCAGCTGCCCTGATAAATTTTGGTTAAATAACTCAATAAATTTAAAATGCTAAAATCTAAAAGCGTATTGAGAACGCCAACAAGACCGTATTTAGCAAATTGCCAGAAAAAATTAGTAATCCGTTTAAGCAAATAAGCAACCACTGTGACTAAAACGGTAAGGATCGGGAAAACAATGATAAGCAGCCAGCGATAGGACCAAAAATTCATTAAAACATGCAAATTCAACCAAACTGGCCAAATTAAAAAACTAATGATTAAACCGAGCACTAAGGCAAAAATAATATCTTTTTTATTCATATTTTATTTTTATTAATCGCGCTGCGGGTCCGGCAGGACTCGAACCTGCAGTTCTGGTTTTGGAGACCAGTGGTTTGCCAATTAACCGACGGACCCTCGGTTTATTTTTTAATTTCCTTGTGCACCGTTCTCTTATCGCAAAATGGGCAATATTTTTTTATCTCCAATTTTTTCTGGATTTTCTTCTTGTTTTTGCGAGTATAATAATTTATCCTTTTGCAAACTGAGCACTGAAGTTTTATAAGATTTTCTTGAGACATAAATTTTAATTTAGGAGATTCGACAGATAACTATCAATCGGTAAAGATTTTTCTTTACCTTGGAGCCAGAGGAGGGAATCGAACCCTCGACCTCATTCTTACCAAGAATGCGTTCTACCACTGAACTACTCTGGCAAATAAACTTTCTTTATTTTATCAAAGAAACAATAAGAAAACAAGTTGATTGGTGGGCGGGGCAGGATTCGAACCTGCGTAGCCACTAGGGCGACGGTTTTACAGACCGTTGCAATTGACCGCTCTGCCACCCGCCCGGCATTAAAAAATTTTTTTTGACGACCAACTGACTTATTTTTAAAGAATCTATCCACGCTCAAATTAAAAAGCCTGAGGTCGGATTCGAATCGACAACTTTACCCTCCCACTTTTGTCGAGGAGCCGAGAGAGGGATTCGAACCCTCGACCTACTGTTTACAAAACAGTTGCTCTACCGCTGAGCTACCTCGGCAAAAGTGGGAGGGCTACGCTCCACTCCGCAAAACCGTTGCTCTGCCGTTGAGCTACTCAGGCTTAAGCGTAAATAACTCTACCTAATATAGGTAAAAATTATTTAAATTTTTAAATAGCTGATTTTCTGCGCGAGCGTCTTTGATTTTTGCCATTCTCTTTCTCTTCTTTTTCAAAATTTTCCAATTTTCGTTCTTCGTTTTCTTCGGTTGTTTCTTCCGGAAGAAGTGTCTCTATTTCTTCAGTTATTATTATATCTTCATTTTTATTCTCATTGTTATTTAAAATTTCTTCTGGTTTTTCTATCTTTTCTAAATCAATTTGGCTCAAATCAACAATTTGTGGCGCCTTCTCTTTTTCTTCATGGTTATTTACCTCTGCAACAAAAGAAGGTTTTTCTTTATTTTTATTCTTAAAACCTTCTAATTTCTTTTGCAATAAGGCATCGATTTTTAAAGTCCAGATATGCAATCGCCGCATCATTTTTTCAATTAATTTTTCAAAAGCAGCATCAATCTTGTCCCATGGAATTTTAAAGAAAGTTTTTCCAATATGGCTTTCGATCTGCGCCTCAAAAGAATTATCAACATTTAACTCTAAATTCTCCACTATCTTTGGAGTTTTTCGGACTACCAACCAAATAATAATCGCTAAACCCAAAAAGAAAAATAATTGTGTAAGAATCTCAAACATATTAAATTTCGAATCTGACAAACCTGTTAACTTTAATATTCTCCCCTATTTTGGCAATATATTCTTTAATCACCTCGCTCACTTTTTGATCTTGATTTTTAATGAATGGCTGATGAATTAAGCAAACTTCTTGATACCATTTTTGCAATTTACCTTCAATAATCTGGTTGATAATCTTTTCTGGTTTGTTGCTATCTTTAAATTCAGCTAAATAAGCTTCTTTTTCTTTATTTAATAAATCCTCGGGGATGTCGGCTTCACTAACATAAATTGGTGACATTGCAGCCACTTGCAAAGCAAGATCATGAGCCAATTCTTTAAACAAAGGGTTTTTGGCTACAAAATCTGTTTCGCAACGCAAATCAATTAAAACACCAATTTTGCCATTCGCATGGATATAGGCCTCAATTAAACCGGCTTTTGTTTCGCGTGCTTCTTTCTTTTCGGCAATAGCCACTCCTTTTTTCTTTAATATTTCCTGCGCTTTATTAAAATCGCCCTTTGCCTCTTCTAGGGCATTGCGACAATCCATAATGGAAGCGCCCGTTAAATCCCTAAGTTCTTTAACTTGTTTTAGATCCATAGTTTTTTATTAAAAAAAACGACTAATAAATAATATAAACAAAAAAATAAAAGATTAAAGATTATTCAGTGATAAATTTAGTAATGAATTCAACGCTGGTGCGATGCAAATCGCTTGCTGGAATAGGATAATTGATACCGGTTGGATCGTTATCAGTATTAACGAGGGCAATAATTGGAATGTTTGTTTTTTGAGCTTCTTTAACGGCATAATGATGGATGCGGGCATCAATAACAAAAATAGCATTGGGCAATTTATTAACATCCTTTACGCCACCAAAAATTTCTTCTAATTCTTTCAGTTCTTCTTTAAATTTTAATTGCTCTTTTTTAGTGTATTTTTCTAATTCGCCAGTTTCGGCTTTTTTCTTTAAATCGTTAAAGTAAGCAATGCGTTTAGAAATTACTTCAAAATTAGTTAGAAAACCACCGATCCAGCGATTAGTAATATAAGGATTGTTAGTTTTTTTCGCTGCTTCTTCAGTAATGTCATTGGTTGCCGGATTGATATTAGCAAACAACACAGTCCCTCCTTCTTCTTTTAACTTTTTAAAGAATTCTTTTGCTTTTAAAAGCAAATCGTATGTTTTTTCAAGATCAATAATTGTTTGGGTGTTTTTAACTGAGGAGATAAATGGCTTCATTCGCGGATGAAGACGCGAAACGCTATGACCAAAGCAAACTTTTGCCTTGGTCATTTCTCTTAAAATTTTTTCTTTGTTTGTATCTTCTCCAGCAGTAGTTTGTAATTGAGTATCATCTAAATCACTTAAAATCATAATAATAACATTCTATTGAAAATTTTGAAAAATGCAAGTTTTTTGAAATAATTTGATCAGATTGAGATTAGGTTTTAATTATTCTTCCTTCTCCGACGAGCATGAAAGGCTTGATAAATTTCTCTTAATTCTTTGTCAGTAAGATGCGTGTAAACTTGAGTGGTGCTGATATTGCTATGGCCTAAAAGCATTTGCACAGAACGCAAATCAGCGCCGTTTTGCAAAAGGTCGGTGGCAAAAAGATGGCGCAGGGTATGAGGAGTAACGCGACGCACAATGCCGGCTTTTTTAACATAAAAATTAATGAGTCTCTGAATGCTGCGCGGCGTCATTCGACCCAAAACCTCCATTTTTTTCGATTTTTTAAAACTAACAAAAAGTGGCTCTTCTAAATCGGTTCTTTTGGCTAAATAATTTTTCAAAGCTTCTTTAGCTGAATCAGACAAAAAAACTAATCTGATTTTTCCGCCTTTACCCTTCACCGAAAATTCCCCTCTTTCTAAATTAATGCTGTCTCGATTTAATTTGCAGAGTTCTGAAACACGCAAGCCAGTAGCAAACAAAACTTCTAAAATTGCTTTATCGCGCAAATCTTTTACTGTTTTTCCTTCTGGTGCATTTAATAGCCGCTCTAATTCATTAAAACTAATTAATTCGATTTCGTTGCGCGAAACCTTTGCCAACTCCACTTGTTCCGGCGGTAAACATTTAACACCAATTTTGGTTAAATATTTTAAAAATCCGCGTAAAGCAATGACATAATAATTTTGGGTCACTTTTTTAAGATTTTGTTTTCTGCCCTCCAGCCGATTAAGATAAATTCGGAATTGTCTTACCATTTCTTGATCAATATCGGAAACAACCAATTGTTCTAATTTTTTATCATTTTTTTCCGCCAAAAAATTAAAAAATCTGGTCAAATAACGATCATAATTTTCCAGAGTTTTTAAACTCCGATTTTTTTCGATTTCCAGATATTCAAGATATTGCTTTTTCAGCGGCAAAAGTTTTTTATCTTCCATATCCTTCTTTATTAATTATAGCCCTTATTCAACATCTTGCAAACTTTTTATCTTTATGTTATTATCTTATCAATATGCTGAAGAAAGAGGAAAAAACTAAATTAATCAGCAAATTCAAGAGACACGAGAAAGACACGGGCTCGGCGGAAGTTCAAATTGCGCTTCTAACAACCCAAATTAATAAATTAGCTGCGCATTTGAAAAAACATCCGAAAGACAATCATTCGCGTCGAGGACTTTTGAAGATGGTAGCCAAAAGAAAAAAGCTTTTAAACTTTCTTCAAAAAGAATCTGTCCGCCGTTATAATAAACTCGTTAAATCTCTAGGTTTAAAGTAATTTTTTAAATTATGGCAATCAAATATAAAGATCAACGTGTAGCGATTTTTTTTGATATTCAAAATCTTTATCACTCGGCTAAAAATCTTTATCAAGCAAGAGTTGACTTTAATGAGGTTTTAGAAACAGCGGTGGCTAATCGAAAATTAATTCGGGCCATTGCTTATGTTGTGAAAAGCGACGCTGTTGAAGGCGAAGCCTCTTTTTTTGAAGCCTTGCAAAAAATGGGAATTGAATTAAGAATGAAAGAATTGCAAGTTTACCCTGATGGATTAAAAAAAGCAGATTGGGATGTGGGATTGGCAGTTGATGCTATTCGTATTGCTCCCTCGGTTGATGTAGTAATTTTAGCGACTGGTGATGGCGATTTTCTTCCATTGGTTGAATATTTAAAAAATATGGGTAAAACTGTGGAAGTTATTGGTTTTGGACGCAGCGCTTCTTCTAAATTAAAAGAGGCAGCTGATGATTTTATGGATTTAGAAAACAATCCTCAAAAGTTTCTTATTAAAAGTCCTTTAATAAAAAAGTCGAAAACGAAATTCCTCAGATAATAGAGGTTTTTCGGAAATAAAAATCTCCGAGAAACAATTTAGAGCAGAGGAGAGAATGTTAGAAGCGTTTTCTCCTCTGCACTAAATTAAATTGTTTCTTGGAGAAAAAATTAAAATAATATGTTAGAAGAAAAAGTTTTTTCTTTAGATGTAGCTGGACGAAAATTAACAGCCAAATTTTCGCCCTTAGCTCAACAGGCCAATGGTTCGGTCATCATGCAATATGGTGATACAGTGGTTTTAGTCACGGCCACTATGGGAAAAGTCGATCGTTTAGAAAACGATTTTTTCCCATTGGTTGTTGATTATGAAGAACGATTTTATGCGGCTGGAAAAATTTTGGGCAGTCGATTTGTGAGAAGAGAAGGTAAACCCTCAGAAGGCGCTATTTTAACTGCACGTTTAATTGATCGCTCAATTCGTCCGCTTTTTAATCAAAACATGCGCCGCGAAGTACAAGTTGTGGCCACGGTTTTATCGATTGATGGTGAAAATGATCCGGACTTTCCTGCTTTAATTGGCGCTTCCTTGGCTTTAGCCACTTCAGATATTCCTTGGGAAGGACCAGTTTCTGGCATTCGCATTGGTTTAGTCAACAATGAATTAAAAGTTAATCCAACATATCAAGAACGTGATACTGGCGATTTGGATTTCTTTTTGAGTAGCGCTGAAAATAAAATTACAATGTTAGAAGTTGGCGCTAATGAAATTAGCGAAGATGTAATGAATAAAGCTGCTCAATTAGCACTCGGAGAAATTGAAAAAATTCAAAAATTCCAAGAGCAAATCATTAAAGAAATCGGAAAAGAAAAAGCTCAAGTTTTACTTAAAGAAATTAATCCAGAAGTCAAAACAAAAGTTCAAGAATTTTTGAAAGACAAATTAGAAGAGGCAATCTATACTGAAGATAAAATGAGTCGCGTTTCTAAAATTGCTACCCTAAAAAGAGACTTGGAAGAATACTTAAAAAATGAAGGGTATGATGAGTCAAAAATTAAAGAAGGCTTTATTGTTTTAGAAGAAGAAATTGATAATTTGGTCCACAAAAATATTTTAGAAAAGGACAAACGACCTGATGGCAGAAAACTAGATGAAATTCGACCAATTTATTGTGCTGTTGGATTTTTACCACGCGTTCATGGCTCAGGGCTCTTCATTCGCGGCACCACTCAAGCTCTTTCAATAGTAACTTTAGCTGCACCATCGCACGGATTAACAGTAGAAACAATGGAAGAAAGCGATGTAAAACGCTTTATTCATCACTATAATTTTCCGCCCTACTCTGTTGGCGAAATTTCTTCAATGCGCAGTCCTGGCCGCCGCGAAATCGGTCATGGCGCTTTAGCAGAAAAATCGCTTTTACCAATAATTCCGAAGAAAGAAGATTTTCCTTATGCCATTCGGGTTGTCTCTGAAATTTTATCATCCAATGGTTCTTCCTCAATGGCTTCGGTTTGCGGTTCTTCTTTGGCTTTAATGGATGCGGGTGTGCCAATTAAAACGCCGGCTGCTGGTATTGCCATGGGCTTGATGATGGAGGATGAAAATCATTACAAAATTTTAACTGATATCCAAGGACCAGAAGATCATTATGGTGATATGGACTTTAAAGTTGCCGGAACAAAAAATGGCATTACGGGCGTCCAAATGGATGTTAAAATCAAAGGAATTACCTTAAAAATTTTTGAAGAAACACTTTTGCAAGCAAAGAAAGCGCGGTTAGAAATACTTAAAAAGATTGAAGAAGTTATTGCGCAACCAAGAACCAGTCTTTCACCATTTGCTCCTAAAATCTTTACCATTCAAATTGACCCAGAAAAAATTCGCGATGTCATTGGTTCGGGCGGAAAGACCATCAACGATATTATCAAGAAAACTGGTGTTGAAATTGATATTGAAGAAGATGGACAAATTTTTGTCACTGCTCCCAATGAAGAAGCAGGCAAAGAAGCTCTTCAAATTATTCAAAACATCACTCATGAATTTAAAGAAGGAGAAATTGTGACTGGTAAAGTGAGTCGCATTTTAGATTTTGGCGCTATTATTGATTTAGGATTTAATAAAGAAGGTTTATTGCATATTTCTGAAATTGCTAATCGCCGCATTAATAAAGTAGAAGATGAACTTAAAGTGGGACAAGTTTTGACCTTAAAAATTATTAAGATTGATGAAAATGGCCGCATTTCACTCTCGCTTAAAGCGCTTCATCCCGAAGAAAATAATCGAAATAACGAAGAACGACCGCGCCGCAAAACATTTAAACAAAGACGCTAAATATTAAAAATTGTTCTTAATCAAAACTGCCCTTTTAGGGCAGTTTTGATATTAATTATTTTTTCTTTTCTTCTTTTTCTCTTTTATATTTTAATTTCTGAATTTCCTCAGTTCTATTTCTAAATCCTGTACCCACGGGCACAAGACGTCCAATAATAACATTCTCTTTCAAACCGCGTAAATAATCAACTTTGCCCTCAAGCGCTGCCTTAACTAAAACTCTCGTTGTTTCCTGGAACGAAGCCGCTGCTAAGAAACTGTCACTGGCTAAAGCTGAGCGAGTAATACCCAAAAATAGTTGCACTGCCTTAGCCGATTTTTTACCCTTTGCTTTTAATCTATTATTTTCTTCAACAAAGCGCGATTTGGAAACAACTTCCCCAATAATAAAGTTGCTATCACCGGGATTTTTGATTTTAACCTTGTCAAACATTTGTCGAATAACAATTTCTAGATGTTTGTTATTAATTGAAACGCCTTCGGAAACATAAATTTTCTGAACTTCGGAAAGAATGTAGCGCTCCACTGTTTCCCGATCAGTAACCTTAAGTAATTCTTTTGGATCAATATCGCCACTGCAAAGTTTTTGACCAGCTTTAACTTCCTCGCCTTCTTTAACAAGAATCTTTTTAGTTTTAGGTATGGAATATTGATGGACTTCAGCCGTCTTTGTTCTCCTGCTTTTAACTTTTTTATCTTTGGCTTTTTTAGTTGGATGGGCTTTGATGCTGATAATAATTTCCTTCTCTTGTTCTTCAATTTTGGTTACAACGCCATCAACCTCAGAAATGGTCGCTTTATTTTTTGGTGTGCGCGCCTCAAACAATTCCTCAATTCTTGGTAAGCCATGAGTAATATCTTGACCAGCTACGCCTCCGGTATGGAATGTGCGCAAAGTCAATTGCGTACCCGGCTCACCAATAGATTGAGCAGCCACAATTCCAATAGGCAAACCAACACTTGCTGGTTTATTATAAGCTAAATCATGACCATAACACTTGGCGCAAACACCATAAAGTGTTTTACAAGTAATTGGCGAACGAATTTTAACGGCTTCGATATCGGATTTTTCAATAGCTTCAGCAGCTTCATTGGTAATAGTTTCATTAGCTTTAACAATAACTTTATTACCAATTTTAATATCTTCGAGAGCAGTGCGGCCAACCAATCTTACTGAAAAACGATGACCAAATTCAGCGCCATCTTTACGATAAACAGTAATGCCGCGGGTTGTTTTACAATCTTCTTCAGTAATAATTACTTCTTGAGTAGCATCAATTAAACGACGAGTCAAATAACCAGCATTTGCTGTTTTAAGCGCGGTATCACTAGAACCTTTACGAGCGCCATGGCTAGCAATAAAGTATTCCAAAACTGATAAACCTTCTTTATAAGACGACAAGATTGGCAATTCAATAATTTCACCTTTCGGGTTTTGAACCAAACCCTTCATTGCTGTCATCTGCATTAATTGACCCCAGGAACCACGGCTACCAGAATCAAAAATTTGAAAGATTGGATTATCTTCTGGTAAAACTTTATTAATATTCTTTTGAATCGCTGATAATCCTTTTTCCCAAGCCTTGATTGCATGGACTCTTTTTTCCTGACGAGAAAGCAATCCTTCATTATATTGTTTTTCAATAAGATCAACCTCTTTTCTTGCCTCATTAACAATTTGCTCTTTTTCTTTGGGAAGCATTAAATCAGACATTGACCAAGTAATGCCAGAAATCGTTGCATAATGAAAACCAATCTCTTTTATCTTATCCAACAAATTAATAGCTGTCTCTGGCTCATAATGACTAATAATATAATCGGTCAATTTACTTAAGAATTTTTTCTCAACTACATCAGCCACAAATGGGAAATCTTTGGGGAAAATATCGTTGAAAATAATTTGACCAGCAGATGTTTCAATTAAAGCGTTTGGATTTTGATACTTTTCCGCTACTAAAACATCGCCAGATTTTTTAAGATATGAATCTTTATAGGGCCTGATTTTAATTCTGGTTTTTAAATCAATTAATTTATAATGATAAGCTAAAATTACTTCTTCTGGATCAGCAAAAACCTTGCCCTCACCTTTAAGATTATCAAATATTTTAGTGAGATAATAGCAACCCAAAATAATATCTTTTGTTGGATTAACAATTGGTTCGCCATTGGCTGGCTTCAAGAAATTCAAAGAAGAAAGCATGATTTCTCGCGCTTCTTTTTGAGCTTCTTCTGTCAATGGCAAATGCACTGCCATCTGATCGCCATCAAAGTCAGCATTAAAGGCAGTACAAACCATTGGCGGAATCCGCAAAGCCAAGTCTTCAATTAAAACAGGTTTAAAAGCCTGAATGCCCAAACGATGAAGCGTTGGTGCGCGATTTAACAAAACATAACGATTTTGAATCACTTCTTCAAGAATTGCCCAGACCTCAGCTGGACCTTGATCAATTAAACGATTGGCGCTGCGAATATTAAAGACTATGCCTCTTTCTAATAATTTATTAACTACAAATGGTCTGAACAATTCCAAAGCCATTACCTTCGGCAGACCGCATTCAAAATGACGCAATTCCGGACCCACTACAATGACCGAACGACCAGAATAATCAACTCTTTTACCTAATAAATTCTGACGGAAGCGACCTTGTTTACCTTGCAAAATATCAGACAAAGATTTTAGTGGTCGCTTTTGGGCAGTAGATTGGATTTGGGTTTTTCTGGCATTGTTATCAATTAAGGCATCCACCGCTTCCTGAAGCATTCGTTTTTCATTTCTGATAATGACTTCTGGCGCATTTAATTCAATTAATTTTTTCAAACGATTGTTGCGATTAATTACGCGGCGGTATAAATCATTTAGATCAGAAGTAGCATAGCGACCACCATCCAAAGCCACCATTGGTCTTAAATCTGGCGGCAAAACTGGAATAACAGTCAAAAACATCCATTCGGGCCGCAAATTATTTTTGATAAATGATTTAACTAACTTTAATTGAAGAAGGATTTTCTTTTTATCGCTCTTTTTATTTTTAAATTCTTTAATTAATTCTTTTTCCTTCTTTTTTAAATCGATTGCCTTCAATAAATTTACTATAGGTTCGCTACCAATACCCGCCTCAAAAACATGACCAAATTTTTTACTTAAATTAAAGTATTCAACTTCGGAAATAATTTTTAAAGGATAAAGGCCTTGGATCTCATCAACATGATGTTTATACAAAGTTTCCAAAACATTGAGATTTTCTTTTGGCGTATTTTTCTTTTTACTTTCATATTCAGACTTCAACTCTTCCAAAACTTTCTTTCTCTCATCTTCATTAACTTTGGTAATAATATAAGCAGTATAATAAACTACTCTTTCTAATTGTTGCTGATTAACACCTAAAAACAAAGAGATTGGCGATGGAATATGCTTCAAATACCAAATATGAGCCACGGGGCAAGCTAATTGGATATGACCCATTCTTTCGCGGCGCACGCTTGATCTTGTAACTTCAACACCACATTTATCGCAAACAATGCCTTTGTATCGAATGTTTTTATATTTACCACAATAACATTGATAATCTTTTGTTGGACCAAAAATTCTTTCAGAAAAGAGACCATCTTTTTCTGGTCTTTGGGTACGATAATTAATAGTTTCTGGCTTTGTCACTTCTCCATGACTCCAAGAAAGAATTTCTTCTGGAGAAGCAAGTTTTAATTTGATGGCTGAAAAATCTTCTGGTAGCATATTTTTATTCTTGATTATTAGATGTTTGATTTTGACCTTGGTGTTCTTCTAAATATTTTGTTTCTTCCATAGCTTCTTCAAATAATTTTCCTCCTTTCTCTTCTTCTTTCTCTGCCATTTCTTTAACGCCAATCAACTCCACATTCAAAGCCAAACTCTTTAACTCATTCATTAAAACATGGAATGATGCTGGAATATTAGGACTCTTGAATGGCTGACCGCGAACGATGGATTCGTAAGTTGAAATTCTTCCTTTAACATCATCGGATTTAATCGTTAACATTTCCTGCAAAGTATAAGCAGCACCATATCCCTCCAAAGCCCAAACTTCCATCTCGCCAAAACGTTGACCACCTAATTGCGCCTTGCCACCCAATGGCTGTTGAGTAATCAAAGAATAAGGACCAATCGAGCGCATATGAACTTTGTCTTCAACCATATGAATCAATTTCATCATGTAGATGTATCCAACCATCACACGATTTTCAAATGGCTCACCCGTTCGCCCATCATACAAAACCACTTTACCATCTTCTGGCAATCCAGCTTTTAGAAGTTCTCCTTTAATATCTTCCTCAGTTGTGCCACTAAAAACCGGAACAATAGCTTGATAACCTAATTCATGAGCTGCCCAACCCAAATGTGTTTCTAAAATCTGTCCCAAATTCATACGAGAAGCAACACCTAATGGATTTAAAATAATATCAACGGGCGTGCCGTCTTCTAAATAGGGCATATCTTCAACTGGAACAATCTTTGAAATAACACCTTTATTACCATGGCGACCAGCTAATTTATCACCAGCCCTAATTAATCTTCTTTGCGCCACTTCAATTTGAATTCTTTTAATAATCCCAGGCTCTAATTTATCGCCTCGATCGCGAGAAAATATACGAATACCTACCACTCTCCCTCTTTTACCATGTTTTAAAACCAAAGATGTGTCTTTTACATCGCGCGCTTTTTCACCAAAAATAGCTCGCAAAAGTCTTTCTTCAGCAGTTAAATCGCCCTCGCCCTTGGGTGAAATTTTACCAACCAAAATGTCGCCACTTCTTACTTCTGCCCCAATTCGAACAATACCTTCTTCATCTAAATCTTTTAATTTTTCCAAAGAAACATTGGGAATATCCAAAGTGGTAATTTCTGGTCCCAATTTTGTTTCACGAACATCGCAAACAAAATCTTCAATATGAATAGAAGTGAATAAATCATTTTCTACAACGCGTTCAGATAAAATAACTGCATCCTCATAATTAGCGCCACCCCAGGAAACAAAAGCCACTAACAAATTTTTACCCAAAGCCAGCATTCCATCTTTAGTTTGCAAACTATCCGCCAAAACATCTCCTTTTTTAACTTTTTGTCCTTTCAATACAATTGGTCTTTGAGAAATACAAGTATATTGGTTGGCTCTAACAAAAGTGCGCAAACGATAAGTTTTATAATCAGAAGAATTTTTAATTTTGATTTTAATATGTTTGCTATCAACTTCTACCACTTCCCCATCGACATCACTGACTAAAACATGGCCAGAATCACGCGCTGCTTTTGCTTCTAAACCAGTTGCCACAAGCGGTGCCTCACTATACATATAAGAAACCGCTTGTCTTTGCATGTTAGAGCCCATTTGCGCGCGGTTGGCATCATCATGCTCCAAAAATGGAATTAATGAAGTCGCCACACTCAAAATTTGGAATGGCGAAACATCAATAAAATCAATTTGTTCTCGCGGATAAAAACCCGGCTCACCTTTATAACGCGCCTCAACTACTTCGTCAACAATTTTTCCATTTTTATCTAAATCAATATTGGAGTGAGCAATATGATATTTTTGCTCCTCGTAAGCATCAAGGTAAACTATTTCATCAGTCACCTGACCTTTTTTAACTCTAAAATAAGGAGTTTCAATAAAGCCCAAACGATTTAAACGAGCGAAGGTTGCTAAATAAGTTACCAAACCAACATTTTGACCTTCTGGAGTTTGAATGGGACAAATGCGGCCATAGTGAGTTGGATGCACATCACGCACTTCAAAACCTGCTCTTTTACGATGCAAGCCGCCCGGTCCTAAAGCTGATAATCTTCTTTTATGTTCCAATTCCGCTAATGGATTTTCCTGGGCTAAAAATTGAGACAATTGAGAAGTGCTAAAGAATTCCCAAACCACTGCCATCATCTGTCTCGCATTAATGAGTTGCGCAGGAACCAAATTATAAATATCCAACGTCGACATTCTTTCCTGAATTGTTCGGCGCAAACGCATTACGCCAACTCTTAAACGATTCTGCAACAACTCACCAATCGGCCTCACCCGACGATTGCTTAAATGATCAATATCATCAGGTTCAGCGGCTTCATTATTATTAGCATTGATAATTAACTTTAAAACATCAACAATATCTTCCAAAGTTAAAATCCGATTTTTAAGATCATTTGTTGGTCGATTGAGTCTTTGGTTTAATTTAAATCTTCCCACCTCCCCTAAATCATAGCGGTCTTGGCGGAAAAACATACCATCAATTAAACCTTTAGCATTGTCTGGGGTGGCTAAATCACCAGGTCTAATTCTTCGGTAAACTTCTATATAAGATTCTTCTTTTGTTTTTGCAATGTCTTTGGCAAGTGTTTTTTCAATATATTTAATTTTGCCTGTGTCAACACTCGCAAAAGCCTTTAAAATATCTTCATTTGTTTCAAGCCCAAAAATTCTTAATAAACAAGTTACTGGTACTTTTCTTTTGCGATCAATTTTAACATAAATGGCTGAATCTAAATCGGTTTCAAATTCCAACCAGGAACCACGATTAGGAATTAATTTAGCGCCGAATAATTTTCGACCCCTCACTTGGATGGCAGTTAAATATAAGCCGCTCGAACGAATAATTTGAGAAACAACTGTTCGCTCTACTCCATTAACAATAAAAGTCCCGCGCGAGGTCATCATCGGGATTTCGCCAAAATAAACTTCTTGAATTTTTGTTTCATTAGTCTTTTTGTTAACCAATTTCAATTTAACCCGCAATGCTGCTTCATAGGTTAAATTTTTCTCCTGACTTTCAATTTCACTAAATTTTGGTTCATCAAAATAATAATCCTCAAAATAAAGTTCTAATTCCTTCCCGGTATAATCCTTAACTGGCGAGATTTCATCAAATAATTCTCTTAATCCTTCTTTTAAAAACCAGTCGTAAGATTTAATTTGAATATCGACTAAATTGGGTAAATATTTTAAATTTTCTAAAGATCGTGGTGATTTAGCAAAAATTTTTTGAGGTAGCATATTGTTTATGTTTTTATAAACTTTAATAAAATTTTTGACTTTTAAATTAAGCGGAGGCTAATAAACAAAGAATAACGCCCAAAGGGGGTTATTGTATTAAATTTTGAATTTTTATGAAAAATTTTGAAACAAATTTTTAGAGATTAAATTATTGAAATAAAATCCAACTTCTAAAATATTTATTTTATACTATTCAAAAAAATTTTTTTGTCAAGGATTTAAATCCTTTTTTAGTCTTGATTAGAAAGCTTAAATTGATTGCCGTCAAAAGTCAAAAGAATCCTTTGGCCAGCTACAAGCTCGCCTTTGAGAATCTTTTCGGCCAAAAGCTCTTTAACATTATCAGAAATAGCGTTTCTTAGGGGTCTTGCGCCATAAACTGGATCATAGCCAATTTTCACTAATTGATTAACAGCCGAATCATCAAAAGCTAATTCAATTCCCCTTTCCTCTTTTAGAGTGTTAGCAACATCATTTAATAATAAACGCGTGATTTTAATTAAATCATCGGGCGTTAATGGTTTGAAAACAATTATATCGGAAAAACGATTGAGCAACTCCGGCGGGAAATATTCAGTTAATTTCTTTTTTAGTTCCGCCGCAATATCTTCAATTTTTACTCCTTCTTCAATTCTCTGCTTGATTAAATCAGAATGAGCGTTGGAGGTAGCAATAATAATCGTATTGGTAAAATCAATAACTCGTCCGTAATTATCGGTTAATCTTCCATCATCAAAAACAGAAAGGAAAATATTTAAAAGATCCGGATGAGCTTTTTCAAATTCATCTAAAAGAATTAGAGAAAATGGTTTTTGACGAACGGCTTCTGTTAAAGCCCCCGGCTTATCACCTTCGGGTGTCCCCACAAAATCAAAAATACTTTTTTTATCTTGATATTGCGACATATCGAATCGAATCATATTTTGTTCTGAACCAAATTGAACCCGAGCCAAAACTTTAGACAATTCAGTTTTACCAACGCCCGTTGGTCCAACAAAAAGAAAAGTCGCAATCGGACCACCTTTACGTGATAAACCCGCTCGATATTCTCTTAAAGCCTTGCTCACCTCTTGAACTGCCTCGTCTTGATCAATAAGACGTTCATGAATAATTTCTTCAAGATTTAAAAGTTTTTCCGCCTCTTCTTTCCCGGCTGGTTTTAAAGGAATGTTTATCTTCTGCTGACTTACTCGGATAACATCTTCACCTGACATCACTTTTTGTCCTAAATTTCTAATATCCGCCAGCACTTCTTTTAATAAATCGTCCGCGCTTAGAGGCAGAAGTTTATCGCGAAAATAACGATGGGCAATCTGAACGGCATTTCTAATGGCTGGGTAAGTGATGTAAATTTTATATTGTTTTTCCAAAATCAAAGAGGAGTAAATAAGGAATAAAGTTGCTTCATCTTCACTGATTTCTTCTATGTTAACTTTTTCAAACAAGGCCAAAAAATCTTTTCGCGTTTCCAAATCTTTTTTCAAAGCATCAGGAGTGGTTGAGGCAATAATTTGAAAATTATGACGCGAGATGAGTGGCAATAAAACTTCCGCTGCCTGCATATAACCCTGTCCAGAAGTTTTAAATAAATTATGAATGTCAGGAATAAAAAGAATAACATTGCCAGCTATTAAAATTTCAGAAACAATTTTTTGAATTCTTTCAGCAATGATGTTTGGTTCACAGCCAGAAACTAATTCATCAATTGAAAGCATTACTAATCGTTTATCAAAGAGTTCTTGAGGCACTTCGTCCTTTGTAATTAAATAAGCGATGCGGCGGACGATACTTCCAATACCCACTGATGGCTCACCAACCAAAAGCACATTATTGTTACCAGCTCGAGACAAAATATTAATAATCTGCTTTAATTCCATCTCATGCCCAATTAAAAATCCTATTTTTTCCAAACGCGCCAAATTAGTTAAATCCGTACTGAAATTGTCCAAAGTGGGCGTTGGTCGCGCTGTCCAAGCACGATTCATTATTCTTTGACGTCTATGCTTAAATCCTTTAACAAATCCCCGGCGCTCTGTCGGAACTGTTGTCCACTTTTGAATTTGGCTTCGAAATTCAGAAAAAACCGAAGCTAAAGCAATGTCTTTCTCGTTGAATTGGAAATAATTTTTCAAGCGTTCGATATTGGCATCTTGAACATAAAAAATGGAAACAAAAACATCCTTGCTTTTAATAAAATTCCTATCCCTTAAAAAATAGGCTTGCACCATTAAATCATTTACAATTTTAATCAATTCCTTCTTACTTTTCTTTTCATCGCTTTTTGCCAAAAAATCGTGAATAGCCGCCTGAATATCATCAATTTTGATTTCTAATTTCTTAAAAACTTCCTGAAATTTCTTATCATTTAAAAATTCGTCTAGCAAATGCAAATAAAAACTCCCTCCTTGCAATAATGTTTTATCAAACGCTCCTTCAATCATTTTTCTCGCCGAGGTCTCGCAATAGAAAAGAAGGTTTACTTTTAGCTGGGGATTGGTAAGAATTTTCTTCTCAAATTTTTTATCAAATATTTTTTCTGGCCGATTCAGAGTTAAAAGGCGGTCCAAAATAAATAGAGCAAGAAAATAGCCAAGAAAACGCAAATTCGATTCGCGCATCAAAATCAAAAGTACCATAGCAGCTATCAAAACCATCCAGAATAACGTTACTACAATGCGCACAAAAACCCTTTCGCCAAAAGTCATCTCCAACCGCGGATCCCGATAAAAAAATTGTTCTTTATTGCCAACATTAGCCATATTTTTAAGCAATGGATTTAACTAATAAAAAGAATGGGATCATCGCCCAAACAAAATAACAAAAGAAAACAAAAGCCGCCACTACTAAATAAATCAATGCAGCAATAGCAATTCTTAATGTTCTAAAAATAAAACCCAAAATATAACCAATAATCGTCCGGTCCTGATATAATGGCTCAAGCCAATGCCGAAAAGTTACTTTAATCGCAAAAGTTTTATCAAACCGATTAAGCGTTTTTAATAAAAAGTCCCAAAAGGCCACAAAACTATTAACATACCAATCCTTCAAAAAGATTTTAATTCTTTTGAAAGCCAAAGATATAAGATAAAAAAGCGAAAACCGATTCATAATTTTATTATAACACTATTTATTTTTTTCTGCACCTCTTAAAGAAAATTGGCAGCCACAATATTTTTGATGATAAAAATTAAGTTCTTTAGCCAATTTTCTGGTTTTTTGCCAAAGGATTTGCTTTTCCTCTCCCAATTCTTTTTCAATTTCTGAAAAAGTAAGAAATTTTAAACCCATTTCTTGAGCAATTTTTTCTCCGATTTGGTCAATAGTTTTATCAGCTTTATAAGGACTGATGCCTAAAGTGGTAGTAAAAATTTTAATATTTTTTTGACGCGAGAGCTCGGCAGATTTTTTTAAACGCATTTCAAAACAAATAAGACACCTTTTTCCACCTTCCGGCTCTGATTCATAACCTTTAACCACTTTAAGCCACAAATCATTTTCATATTCACCAACAATTAATTCAAGGTTATATTTTTGAGCTAATGACTTTACAGCCTCTAATCTTTTTTTAAATTCTTCTTCTGGCCAAATATTCGGATTGTAATAATACAAAACAATTTCAAATTTATCTTTTAGTGCTTCAACTAAATAAGCACCACAAACAGCGCAACAAATATGAAGCAATAATTTTTCTTTCATATTTTTCCTTTTTTAATCGCTTCTTGAATCTCTTTTATAAAATCAAGATAAAATTTCAAATTATGAATTGTTGCTAAACGATAATAAAGCAGTTCATTACTTTTATATAAATGATGAAGATAAGCTAATGAATAATTTTGACAGGTTTCGCATTGGCAATATTGATCAAGTGGTTTTTTATTTTCTTTATATTTCCCTTTGCCAATTTCAATAATTTGATAATTTAATTTTTGGCCATCAAAAATATGTTTTGATTTACGCACAAATAATTCGCCGTGGCGGGCATGACGCGTGGGAATCACACAATCAAACATATCAATACCCTTTAAAATGGCTTTAAAAATTTGCTCGGGATAACCAACGCCCATTAAATAACGCGGCTTCTTTTCTGGCAAAAATGGCTCCACAAAATCAATAATTTCAAACATTTTCTCCTCTGGCTCGCCCACTGCCAATCCGCCAATCGCATAACCATCAAAATCTAGAGAGAGTAAATCATTAAGACTTTTTTCTCTCAAATCTTTAAAAACTCCTCCTTGAACAATACCAAACATTAAATTATTAAATTTAATTTTTGCCGCGTGTTTTTTTGTGCGCTGCGCCCATAAACTGGTAATTTCAACCGCTTTTTTAACTTCTTCTTTTTTAGTCGGATAACCAACACAAAAATCCAAAATCATCGCAATATCTGAGTCTAAATTTTTTTGAATCTCTAAAGCTTTTTCCGGAGAAAGAAAAATTTTTGAGCCATCAATTTCTGAATTAAATTCAACGCCAGCCAAACTGATTTTTCTTAATTTACTCAAAGAAAAAACTTGATAACCGCCTGAATCGGTTAAAATAGGTTTGGACCAATTCATAAAAGAATGTAGCCCTCCCATTTTTTTAATTACCAAATCACCTGGTCTTTGAAATAAATGATAGGTGTTAGCCAAAATAATTTTGGCGCCAATGTTTTCTAAATCAGCAGTTGTTAAACCTTTAACAGAGCCTCTCGTAGCGATGGGCATAAAAAACGGCGTTTGAACAACACCGTGCTTTGTTATTAATAAACCTAATCGCGCTTTGGATTTTTTGGATTTTTTCAGCAGTTTAAACATAAATTAAAACAAGGTGCTATTGCTAGAAACAACTTCATTTTCAGAAAAAATTTTAATTTTTCCATATTCGCCGTCAAATCCCGGCCGAATATTTAATTTTCCTTCCCTCACTCTTTTAATTGCCTCAGCTAATTCAAAACTCGATTCTTTTTCAATATCTTTTAAATCAGCATTTAATAAAATATTTAATTCGCTATCAAAAATACCAATCAATCTTTCAAATTCAGTTTGAACTTTTTTTGATTGAGGTGTTGTTTTTAAAACTTCGGCCAAAATTTCTTCCAAAGGCACTAATTTTTTAAACGGCGGCCGATTCGGATCAATATAATTTTCATCGCGATCTGCTAAATCCTCTACCCGATGCATCACGCCAATCGTTAATGGCCGGTGGCATTTAGGACAAATATTATTTAATTTTTTGCTTTCTTGTGGCGATAAAACAACATTACACAAGCGATGGCCATCATAGTGATATTTCCCCTCTTCTGGAAAAAATTCAATGGTAAAAAGAAATTTGCTTTTATCTTTTTGATAATTTTTGGGAATGCCGGATTTAATTGCTTCCATTAAACTATTAAAAGATAATTTGGTATCAAATACATTCGCTTCCCGACCAATTTTGGATAGTGAATGCGAATCAGAATTAGAAATAATTGCCACATTATCCAATTGCGATAAACGCCAGTTCATTTGAGGGTCGCTACTTAATCCCGTTTCGATGGCAAAAATTTTTGGCGTCCATTCTTTGCCAAAACATTCCTCAAAAGAATCAAAACCCGACATTGAACCAAAAAGTGAAAACCAGGGAGTCCAAATATGAGCTGGAATAACTACGATTTCATTTGAAATCGTAAAAAGAAGTTTTGATAATTCGATCGTTGATAACCCTAAAATCGGCCGGCCATCAGAAGTTAAATTTCCTTGCCAACTTAAAGCAACATTAATTTTATCCACCACTTCAAAAGATGGCGCCAAAATTAAATGATGAATTCGACGCGTTTTTCCACCTTGAGAATAAATACAGGATATTTCGGTGCTTAAAATAAAACGGGTAATTCGCTTTAAATCATCATCTTTTTTATAGCGGTACAAGCCCGGCTCCGCTGGCTCCAAATTTTCTTTTAATTCTTTGAGCCATTGAGGATGAGTAAAATCCCCTGTGCCCAAAACATTAATGCCTTTCTTTTTCATCCAGAGATTTAAATTTTCAACAGTGATATCATGGGCAGTGGCGCGGGAAAAACGGGAATGAATATGAAAATCAGCAATTAATTTCATAATTGATAAATGTAGAGCGTTTCGAGTCCTTTGGACGATTCTAAAACTTTAATCGGCGTTAAATTTTTAAAAGCAAAACTATTGGAAATAATGTAAGTATTTTTCTTTGCTTCTTTTTTTAATTTTGGTTCTAATTTTTCTAAAGCTGATCTAAAAAGAAAAAGATAAAGATAATCAAACTGCGATAAATCAATTTTGAAAAAGTCGGCTTGGTAAAATTTTAGATTGGGCAAACGATTAAAAATTTTCGCAAAAAGATGGAGCAAAAAATTTTTTTCATAACCAACAAATTTTACTTCAGGAAATTCTTTGGCTAAATCATATAAAAATGCGCCATCGCCTGAACCAAGATCGCAAAAAACGCTATTGGGTTTTAAAATATTTAATTCTTTAATTTTTTTAACAATGGACTTTTTCGATTTAACAAAAGGCACGCCAGTTTGTGAGTAGGATAAATTCAAACTGAAAAACATTACAACAATAATTGCGCCAATAATAATCAATATCGCGACAACAATAACAAAAATGATTGAAATAAGATCTTGCGGCATAAACTAATTATAAATCAAAGAAATAAAAAAGAAAAATTTGAAAAAAGCGATTTTGTTTGTATAATTAAGGTTAGTTTTGGAGGCGTGGCCGAGTGGTTTATGGCGCTGGTCTTGAAAACCAGTTGGGGACAAAATCCCCTCGGAGGTTCGAATCCTCCCGCCTCCGCCAGTT